>Ga0222701_1000071_pt1 | contig 46384 bp, 38 predicted proteins | sample AntAcemetage1502_FD_179825 | JGI IMG/M metagenome (GOLD analysis project Ga0222701, IMG submission 179825) | Saline water microbial communities from Ace Lake, Antarctica - #1502 | ecosystem: Environmental > Aquatic > Non-marine Saline and Alkaline > Saline | place: Antarctica: Ace Lake... | reverse complement strand
GAACGTCGGCGCCATCATCCTCGGATTTGGCTTCGAGCCGTTCCGGGGCGAGCACAAGGGCGAATACGGACTCGGAAGATACGAGAACGTCCTGTCGAGTGTGCAGTACGAGCGGATGCTCAGCCTGTCAAGCCCGACCCGGGGATTCCCGACGCGCCGCTCGGACGGCCAACGAGCGAGCCGAGTGGCGTTTATCCAGTGCGTCGGCTCGCGGGACACCTCCTGCGGGCACGGGTACTGCTCGACCATCTGCTGCATGTATGCGACCAAGCAAGCCATGCTTTCCAGATCCCGCAATCCCGAACTCGAGGCGACCATCTTTTACATCGACATCCGACCGATGGGGAAGGGCTACGAACGCTACGTCGAGCGTGCCAAAGACGAGTACGGAATCCGCTACGTGCGAAGTGCCGTCTCGACGTTGAGGGAGCTGAAGCAGACCGGCGATCTGCGCATCCGCTACGCCGCCGACGCAGGCACGTTGACCGACGAGGAGTTCGACCTCGTCGTGCTCTCGCTTGGGTTCACGCCCCCGGCCAGCGTCGTGGAGACGGCGAGAATCCTCGGCATCGAGCTCGACGAGTTTGGCTTCTGTCGTAGCGAGCCGTTCGATCCGACGCAGACCTCGCGACCTGGAATCCTCGTTGCGGGGGCGTTCCGGCAGCCGATGGACATTCCGGAGACGGTCGTCGAGGCGTCAGCGGCCGCCGGGAGGGCGTCCGTGCTCCTTCACCCTGAACCCCCGGAGCCCATCGGGGAGGCGCCAAACGCTGTCGATCTGACCGCGACCGACGAGGCAGCGAATGTCGGCGTCTTCCTCTGCGACAGCCGCGGAATGCTTCGCGATGGGATCGAGACCGACGCCCTCATCGCATCCATCAGGGTAAACCCGGCCGTTCGACACGTCGAGAGGATCGACGTCACCGGACTGCGAAAGGGCGCCGAAGAGATCGCGGGAAAGGTCTCCGAACACGAACTCGATCGGGTTGTCCTGGCGGGCTATCGGGTGATGTCGCTGCGCAACGTCCTGCGGCGGATGGCAACCGGAAGGGCCGCAGGTTGCGTGTTCGAGTACACGAGTATCGGAGAACAGTGCGTCAGCGTGCACGTCGCTCACCCCGAGGCGGCCCTTCACATTGCGGAAGGGCAGATTCGGGCCAGCATCCGAAAAGTCACCCTGGCCGACCCGCAACCGGTCAACGTCCGCTCCCTTGAGCCGCGAGTCCTGGTCATCGGGGGAGGGGTCGCGGGCCTCACCTGCAGCCTGAGCCTCGCCGAACAAGGCAGTCCGGTCACGCTCATCGAGAAGACCGAGGAACTCGGTGGGAACGCCCGCCAGGGGCGGTTTACCATCGATGGTGCGGACGTGCAGGCGTTCGTCACTGAACTCGTCGATCGCGCGAGGAACGAGGCGGGAATCGAGATTTTGACAAACTCGGAACTGCGCGGACTCCATGGAACGTGGGGGGCATTCCGGTCCGTCTTGTCGACGCCGGAGGGAGAGAAGGAGCTCTCGCACGGCGCCGTCGTCTTCGCGACCGGCGCCGCTGAGGTCGTTCCCGACGAGTACCTCTACGGAGAGCACGCGCGCGTCGTCACGCAGCGAGCCTTCGAGCGGATGCTCGCCGACGGCGATCCCGTCGCCGCCGGCGCGAACAGCGTCGTGATGGTCCAATGCGTTGGCTCGCGCGATGAGACCCGCCCCTACTGCAGCCACGTCTGCTGCACGCACGCAGTGAAGAATGCCCTCAAGCTGAAGGAGCTGAATCCGGAGGCGACGATCGTCGTTCTCTATCGCGACGTCCGGACCTACGGCCCGTACGAGGAGTACTACCGTCGGGCGCGGGAACGCGGTGTCCTGTTCGTCCGATACGAACCGACCGACAAGGCGTCCGTCTCGACGACCGGCGAAGGTCTGAGCGTCACGTTCCGCGATCCGGTCGCCGCCGACACGCTGACCCTCGAAGCGGATCTTGTGGTGCTCTCCGCCGGGATTCGCCCGAACGAGGATGCCGTCCAACTCGCCGAGGCCGCAGGCTTGGCGATGGATCCGGACGGTTTCTTCGCCGAGGCGAATCCGAAGTCAGCCCCTCTCGACGCCGTCGACCGGGGCGTGTACTTCTGCGGACTGTGCCATTCCCCGCAGCACATCGACGAAGCCATCCTTCAAGGGAAGGCCGTCGCGGCTCGAGCTTCGGCCCTGCTGTGGCGAGGGATCGCGGAGCTGGCCGAGAACTTGGCGACGGTGAATGAGCGGCGCTGCGCCGGGTGCGGACTCTGCGTGACCGCGTGCCCGTACGACGCCCGCGTGATCGACGACGTCAGCGGCAAGGCGAAGGTCCTGGTGGAACTGTGCAAGGGATGCGGAACGTGTGTCGTGACATGCCCGAATGCTGCAAGCCAGCAGGAGAGCTACGAACGAGCGACAGTCATGGATGTACTCGACGAGGTGATGACGTAGCCGGGACGTCGGTCGGCGTGAGCCGCCCGCGTCCTGTGGTAAGGAGGAGGCAGTGGATCAATTCGAGCCGAAGGTTATCGCGTTCTTGTGCAATTGGTGCACGTACACCGGCGCGGACCTCGCGGGAACCAGCAGGCTTCAGTACCCGCCGAACGTGCGAATCGTGCGCCTGATGTGCAGTGGCGCCGTCGACACGATCTACGTGCTGAAGGCGCTGATGGAGGGAGCGGACGGTGTCCTGATCGGCGGCTGCCATCCGGGGGACTGTCACTACCAGCACGGGAACTACAAAGCACGCCGGCGCGTCGCGATCCTGAAGAAGATCCTCGATCAAGTCGGCTTCGACGAAGATCGGATCTGGCTGCGGTGGATCAGCGCCTCGGAAGGGAAGCTGTTCGCCGACACGGTGACCGAAATGGTCGAAGTGCTGCGGGAGAAGGGCCCCAACGCACTGCGGGCAAGCTGGGCGGTGTAATCGACATGGAAAAAGCGGACCGCGAAGTCATGAGATACGCGACGCTAAACCTGAACGGCGAGAGCCGCGACGAGGCCTTGCGAGGGCTTCTCGCCCGGCTTCTGACGAGCAACTTCGTGCAAGCGGTGTTGGTCCCCAAGCCTCTGGCCGACGGGAGTGCCGTGGTGCAGAGCCTGGTCGTCGATCCTGAACAGCTGAAAGACGCCATGCCGATCGCACCGACGATGCCGGTGCAGTCGGCGCGCATCCTCTCGGACCTGACGGCGACTCCGAACGAGGGCCGCATCGCGGCGGTGCTCAAGCCGTGCGAGCTTCGAGCCGCCGTCGAGCTGGCCAAATTTCTCCAGGTCGATCTGGAACATGTTGTCACCATCGGCGTCGATTGCTACGGAACCTACGAGGTCACCGACTACGCCGACATGTCGGCCGATCAGCGCGCCGCCGCACTGCAATCGCTGGGCGGAGACTCGAATGACGCGCAGGCGGGCGAAATGAGAGGGGCATGCCGAATGTGCATTCGCCCCATCCCGATCGGGGCCGATCTTGGCGTGGGTCTGATGAGCGCATCGTCCGACTCGATCCCGTTGTCCGTGAGCGGTCGTTTCGCCGATGAACTGGCCCAGGCGTTGTCCCTCGAGATCACGGAGAGTGAGCCCGCGGGGAGGGCGGCCGCCATCGAAGCCCTCGTTGCGAAGAGACAGGAGTACCGGGACAAGGCGCTCGGCGGATTCGCCGAGGAAACCGCAAGCATCGACGGTCTGATGGGGGCTTTGTCGGCCTGCATAGGGTGCCGTAACTGTATGAGCGTTTGCCCGATCTGCTACTGCAAGGAGTGCGTCTTTGCGTCGACGGTCTTCGACCATCGACCCGACCAGTTCCTCTCACGGGCGAAGCGGAAGGGCGCGTTGCGCGTCCCGACGGAGACCCTGATGTTCCACCTGACGCGCCTCAGTCACATGGGGACGTCGTGCGTCGGCTGCGGCGTGTGCGAAAGCGCGTGTCCGAACGATGTGCCGGTCTCAAGCCTGTTCAACTCGCTTGGCGAGAAGCTACAGGCGATGTTCGAATACGTTCCGGGAGAGGACCCCGCGGCCGATCCTCCGGTGGCGGTGTTCAAGGAGAAGGAACTGGTCGACATCGCACCCAACGACTGAGGATGTGGCGGTCACCCGCACGAAACGGAAAAACGAACTCGACATGAAGGGGTGAGAGGAATGCCCGAAGCTCTGGAGACGCTGGAAGTCGGCAAGCTGGATCCGACGTTTTGCGAAGAGGTGGCGTCCCAGCCGGGCGGCGAGCACATCCGCCGCTGCTTCGCCTGCGGGACGTGTGTTGCGGGCTGCCCCGTCAGCGAGGTGGCGCCCGAGTACAGCCCACGGAAGATCATCCGGCAAATCCTGTTCGGAATGAGAGAGGAAGTGCTCTCCTCGCCTCTGATTTGGTACTGCCTCGTCTGCTACCGCTGCTACGCGCGATGCCCGCAGAACGTCAATTTCACCGACGTGATGCGCGCCCTGCGCTATCTCGCCGTGAAGGGCAACCATGCTCCGACGGACATCATCGCCAAGGTGGCCGAGATCGATCGCGAGCTCCAAGAAGCGCGCTGCAAGAAGGTCCAATCTACGTTCGAGGCGGAACTCTCCAAGTTTGCTGAACAACGGCTCCATGCGGAGGCGGAAGCCAACGCAGTAGGAAAGCCTGAGGAGACGGGCGAAGCGCCTGCGACGGAGTCCACGGATGAGAAGACAGAGGAAGCCGCGAGTGATGGCTAGCGACGTCAAGACCTTCGCTGACCTCATTGTTGAGGTCCAAGAACGTGGAATCTGTGGGAAATGCGGCGGGTGCGTTTCATTCTGTTCCGCGGGCGAATTGAATGCGCTGACGATCGACGCCGATGGGGCGCCGATCTACGCGGACGAAGAGCGCTGTCTCAAGTGCGGAATCTGCTATCTGATCTGCCCGCAAATCGACGTGCTCGACAACGAATTGCGCGAGCGTTGCGGATGGACGGGGCCGATCGGGCCGGTACGGAAGCTCACGTCGGCACACGCATCAGACGAGTCGATCCGGCAAGCCGGCACGGACGGCGGCGTGGTCACGGCGCTACTCGTCCACGCGCTGGAGAAGCACATTATTCAGGCGGCCGTCGTATCGAAACAGACGGGCGCATTCGAGCGAGAGGTGACGATCGCTACGACGCCCGAGGAGATCGTTGCCGCGGCAGGTTCGCATTTTGATGAGTCTCGCCAGCTGCATGAGGCGGGGCGGCAATACACCACGTTCGCCCCCACGGTTCGCGAGATCCGCGACCTGCGGAAGCGCGACATCCGTCGCATCGCGTTGGTCGGCACGCCTTGCCAGATTCACACGATTCGCAAGATGCAGCTGCTCAGCGTGTTGCCCTCGGACACCGTGGCGCTGACGATCGGCTTGTTCTGTATGGAGAGCTTCTCGTTCGACGAGGCGGCACGCCAGCGACTGGAATCGGCGCTCGGCACGAAGTTCGACCAGATCGACGCTCTCAACGTGAAGGACGACGTCATCGTCAAGACGGGCGCAGGGAAGACGGTCCATGTCCCGTTCTGTCTTGTTGACGAGTTCGCGCGCCCCGCATGCTTCGCCTGTTCCGACTTCTCCAACGAGTTCGCCGACATCTCGTGCGGCGGTCTCGGATCGCCCGATAACTGCACGACAGTGGTCGTGCGAAGTTCGCTTGGGGAGAAGGTCTACAACGGCGCTCGGCTTGGCGACGCGATCGTCGAACTCACGTTCGACGCGCCGGAGAGCCGCCGAAACCACATCACCGAGATGATGGCCAAGATCGTGGCGTTCAGCAGCCGGAAGCGGGAGCGAGCGCAAGAAAGACTGGGGGGCTAAGGTGGAGCACAAGCGAGTGATGGTTGTTGGGGGCGGAATCGCCGGCGTGCAAGCGGCCCTGGATCTTGCCGAGATGCGAATCGAAGTCCTGCTGGTCGAGCGTGGTCCGTCGATCGGCGGGCGGATGGCGCAACTCGACAAGACCTTCCCCACCAACGACTGCGCGATGTGCATCCTGTCGCCAAAGCTGGTCGAGGCCGGATCTCACCCCTACATCAAGATCATCACCAACACCGATGTATTGGGGATTGACGGTGAGGCGCCCAGCCTCAACGTGACGCTTCTCACGCGCCCGCGCTACGTCGACATCGAGAAATGCACCGGCTGCGGCGCCTGCACCGACAAGTGCCCCGTCAAGGTGCCCGATGCCTTCAACATGGGACTCGACCTCACGAAGTGCATCAGCCTGCCGTTTCCTCAGGCGGTTCCGGCGGCGGCGATGATCGACGACACGAAGTGCCTCTACCTCACGCGCGGGGCGTGCCAACTCTGCGCCAAGGCCTGCGAAGCGGACGCGATCGACTTCGAGCAGAAGCCGGTCACCCAGGAGGTCGAAGTCGGCAGCATCGTGCTTGCCACCGGTTCGTCCGAGTTCGACGCGATCACCAAAGACGAGTACGGCTACAAGACGTTCCCCAACGTCGTGACCAGCATCGAATTCGAACGAATCCTGTCCGCCAGCGGTCCGAGCCGCGGTCACGTGATTCGCCCGTCCGATCAGAAGGAGCCGGCACGCATCGCGTTCCTCCAGTGTGTCGGATCGCGTGACAGCCAGGTTGGCAATGACTACTGCTCGTCGATCTGTTGCATGCAGGCCGCCAAGGACGCAATCATCCTCGGCGAGCACCTCGACCACGTCGAGACGTCGGTTTTCTTCATGGACATCCGGGCGTTCGGCAAGGGGTTCGATCGCTTCATCGACAAGGCGGAGACCGAGCAAGGATGCCGGTTCATTCGTGCGCGGGTCTCGTCGGTGGAGATCGATCCGAAGACGGACAACATCGTGCTCCAGTACTCGCCGAACGGCTCCGAGGTCGTCACCGAGGCCTTCGACATGCTCGTGTTGTCGCTCGGACTGGTGAACAACCCCAAGCAGCGTAGCGAGCTGAAGCGACTCGGCCTGGCCCTCGACGAATACGGGTTCGTCCGCGTCTCGACCTTCGAGCCTGTCAAGGCGCAGCGTCCAGGGATCTTCGTTTGCGGTACGCTGTCAGGCCCGAAGGACATCCCAGAGTCGGTTGTCGAGGCGTCGGCGGCCGCGGCTGAGGCGGCCAGCGTCGTCGCCGGCTTTCCCAACGCCGAATTCAAGGTCGAGTACCCCGAGGAGCGTGACATCCGCGGCGAGCCGTCGCGGATCGGCGTCTTCGTCTGCAACTGCGGAATCAACATCGGAGCGACGGTCGCCGTGCCGGATGTCGTCGCATTCGCCGAGAGACTGCCCTACGTGGAACATGCGCAGGAGTTCCTGTTCTCGTGTTCGCAGGACGCCCAGAAGATCATCTCCGACGTCATCCTCGAGAAGAACCTGAATCGGGTCGTCGTCGCAGCGTGCACACCGCGCACGCACGAGCCGCTGTTCCAGCGGACGCTGCAGGCGACGGGCCTCAACCCGTACATGTTTGAGTTCGTCAACATCCGCGAGCAGTGCTCGTGGGTCCACCAGAAGGAGCCGGAACGCGCTACGGAGAAGGCGAAGCAACTGCTGGAGATGGCACTCAGCAAGGCCGTTCTGCTGGAGCCCCTCAGCAAGATGACGCTGGGCGTGCATAAGGCGGCGCTGGTGATCGGCGGCGGAGTCGCCGGCATGGCGGCGGCGCTCGAGCTTGCCGCGCAGGGCTTTCCGGTTCACCTGGTGGAGAAGGAAGACGAACTCGGCGGCAACCTGCGTCATGTTCACTTCTCCTTCGATGGGGAGCGAACCGACGCGGAGCTGAAAGCGATGATAGAGCGGATTCGCGACCACGAGCTGATCTCCGTGCACACCGGTACGAGGGTGGAGGAAGTTTCCGGCTACGTCGGCAACTTCGTCACCACCCTGTCCGACGGCACGGAGCCGTTCGATCACGGTGCGGTGATCGTCGCCACCGGAGCGTCTGCCGTGGAGCCGACCGCGTACCTCCACGGCCAGGACAAGCGAGTCGTCACCCAGCGCAAGTTCGAGGAGCGCCTCGCATCCGACGATGAGTCGGTACGAGCACTACGAGACGTGGTGATGATTCAGTGCGTCGAGTCGCGTGACGACGATCGACCGTACTGCAGTCGCATCTGCTGCTCTGCCGCGGTGAAGAATGCCCTCAAGTTCAAGGAGATCAACCCGCACGCTGCCGTCCGCATCCTCTATCGCGACGTGCGCACCTACGGCCTGAAAGAACTGAGGTATCGCGACGCTCGCGAGCAGGGCGTGCTCTTCTGCCGCTACGGCGTGAACGACAAGCCGACGGCACATGTCGAACAGGGTCGACTGCTGGTCGAAGTGGATGACGAGATTCTCGGGAGACGCGTAGCGTTTGAACCGGATCTCCTTGTTCTGTCATCCGGCGTCGAGGCGAATCCGGATAACAAGAAGCTGTCGCAGATGCTCAAGGTACCGTTGGGGCCGGACGGGTTCTTCCTCGAGGCCCACGTTAAGCTGCGGCCGGTTGACTTCGCGACCGACGGGGTGTTTGTCTGCGGCTTGGCTCACTACCCGAAGGATCTCTCCGAGGCCATCGCTCAAGCAAAGGCGGCTGCGGGACGCGCGGCAACGGTGTTGAGCAAGGAGACGATCGAGGCGGAAGGCAAGGTCTCGGCGATACGAGAGGAGCGCTGCAGCGGGTGTGGCGCCTGCGTCGAGGTCTGTGCCTACAACGCAATCGAGCTGGACGAGGTCAAGGGCATTGCGGTGGTCAACGAGGCGTTGTGCAAGGGCTGCGGCGCTTGTGCGGCAACGTGTCGTGCCTCGGCGATCGACCTCAAGGGATTCCGCAACGAGATGATCTTGAGCGCGCTTGCCGCGCTGTAAAGGAGCCGATCAGGTGAGTAACGAAGCGGGCGGCTGGGAGCCGAAAATCGTGGCGTTCCTGTGCAACTGGTGTTCGTACGCCGGTGCCGATCTGGCCGGGGTTAGCCGGTTGCAGTACCCGACCAACGTACGCATCATCCGCGTTCCCTGTTCGGGAAGAATCGATCCGCTGTACATCGTGAGGGCGCTACAGGAGGGTGTGGACGGTGTGCTGGTGTCGGGATGTCACCCCGGGGACTGTCACTACATCAGCGGCAACCTCGTCGCACGACGCAAGTTCGCCTTGCTCAAGAGCTACCTCGAATACCTCGGTATCGAGCCGGGACGGGTGCAGTTTTCATGGGTGTCCGCATCGGAGGGTACTCGGTTTGCGGCGTTGATGGAGAAGGTCGTCGACGACGTACGCGCCCTCGGACCGGCGACCAAGATGGTGAAAGCGCCGGTGGGCGCGCCGGTGGGAGCGGAGTGATGAGCCGCCAACTAGAAACGAAACTGCGTGAGGCGGTCGCTTCGCTCTTCGAGCGTGGTGAGATCGATCTGGTCATCGGGCACGAGGCGGGCAGCCTGCCGCTCCGCAGTCGTCCGGTCTTCGTCCGTGACGCCGCCGACATCGAGCGGTTGGTGTGGGGACCGAACTGCACCAACAACCTCGCCGTCTACCTGCCGCGGCTGTTCGCGCACCCGAAGAATCTGCGGGAGGAGTACGCACCGCCAACGGTGGGCATCATCGCCAAGGGGTGCGACGCGCGTTCCGTCCTCGGCCTGGTGAAGGAACATCAGCTGCCGCGCGAGAAGGTCGTCATCATCGGTATGCCCTGCACCGGGATGATTGACCCCAAGAAGGTCGAAGCGGCACTCGATGGCGCGCGGATCATCGGCGCACGGGAAGAGGCCGGATCGTTGACGGTGGAGACGCCGGGTGGTGAGAAGACGTTGGGCTTGGCCGAGATGTTGGCCGACGGCTGCCTCGAGTGTGCCCATCCGACGATCGACGAAGCCGACGTGGCGATCGAGGGCGAGGCGCGATCTCCCGCCGACGAGCGCTACCAGCGTGTGGCGGCGTTCGAGCAGATGTCGGGTGAGGAGCGCTGGGCGTATTTCAGCGACGAGATCTCACGCTGCATCCGCTGCTACGCCTGTCGCCAGGTCTGCCCCAACTGCTACTGTGTGACCTGCTTCGCCGATCAGACCAAGCCACGCTGGATCGGAGCAGCGGACGAGCTCCCGGATCTGATGGCATTCCATATTGGACGGATCCTCCACCAGGCCGGACGCTGCGTCGAGTGCGACGCCTGTGTCCGTGCCTGTCCGATGGACATCGATCTGCGGGTGTTCACCCAGAAGATGCCCAAGGACGTCGAAGCGCTCTACGGCTACGTCGCCGGGATGAGTGCGGACGGCGTCCCCGCCCTGTTGACGTTCACCGAGAACGACGACGAAGGTTTCATCAGCGAGCCGTGAGGGGAGAGGGATGAAGCGAGGCAAGATCGACAAGACCGATCTTAGAAAGCTGCTTGCCGCAGCTTCGGAAAAGGCACGGTGCGCCGGCCCGGTTGCTGACCGTGTCGGAGTGAAGTTGGAGGAACTGACGGCCGACAGCGTGCTTGCACTCGACTACGACAACTTCCGTCTCTCGCCCAAGCTGTGGTTCTTCCCACGAAGCGAAGTGATCGCCAGCGGCAGCAACGGAACACTGGAAGCGACACCGCTTCCAGAGGAAGCGACGGTGTTGTTCGGCCTACGACCGTGTGATGCTGCTTCTCTGGAACTCCTCGACAAGATCTTCCTCGACGAGGCCTACCTCGATCCGTACTACAAGGCTCGACGCGAGAATACGACGATCATCACGCTGGCATGCAACGATCCCGATCCTGCGTGCTTCTGCACCTCGGTCGGTGGTGGACCTGGAGCGAGCTCAGGCGCCGACGTGGTCGCGTTCGATCTTGGCAGTGAGCTGTTGTTCGAGGCGGTGACTGAGAAGGGCGAGGCGTTCCTCGCTGAACACGACGGGTTGTTGACCGCACCGTCCAACGCGGACGACACCGCCAAGGAGAAGCTGATCGCCGATGCGGAGGCCAAGTTGCAGCCGGTCACCATCGACGGGGTGGCCGACAAGCTGGCCGGTCTGTTCGATGCACCGGTCTGGGAGACGATCGGTGAGCGCTGTGTCGGATGCGGCACCTGCACGTACCTCTGTCCGACCTGTCACTGCTTCGGCCTCTACGACGAGGAAGCGGACGGGAACGTGAAGCGGATTCGAGCCCAGGACGCGTGCATGTTCCCGCTGTTCACGCTCGAGGCCTCGGGCCACAACCCGCGTTCTACTCAAGGTGCACGAGCCCGCCAGCGGGTGATGCACAAGTTCTCCTACACGGTCAGCAACGTTGGGGAGACCTTCTGCGTCGGCTGTGGGCGCTGTGTCAGCCACTGCCCGGTCAACATCGACATCCGCGAGATTCTCGAAGAGGTGGGCGCATGACCAACCCGTATCTGCCACTCCCTGTCACGATCGACAAGATCACGATCGAAAACGATGCCAAGGATCTCAAGACGTTCCGTCTGCGGTTCGAGCGGGAAGAAGACGCCGCCGCGTTTCAGTATGAATGCGGCCAGTTCGCGATGTTGTCGGTCGCCGGCGCGGGCGAGAGCCCGATCGGGATTGCCTCATCGCCGCTCGATGAAGGCTACATCGAGTTCACCGTCAAGCGATACCCGACCGGTGTCGTGACCACGGTCCTTCACAACCTTGTTGAAGGCGCGACAATGGGGGTTCGTGGGCCGTACGGCAACGCCTACCCGCTCGCCGAGATGGAGGGCAAGAACATCGTCATCGTGAGTGGGGGCTTCGCGTTCACCACGTTGCGCTCGACGATTCGCTACCTGCTGCACGAATCCCAGCGGAGTCGATTCAACAACATCACCGCCATCTACGGCGCCCGCAGTCCGGGCGAGCTCCTCTACAAGGACGAGCTCGCAGCGTGGGAGGCACAAGACGGCATCGAGATGGTGATCACGGTCGACAAAGGCGACGAGGGCTGGAGTGGGCGCGAAGGCTTCGTCCCGACCGTGCTGCAGGAGGTTGCACCGAGCGCCGAGGATGCCTACGTCCTCGTCTGCGGACCGCCGATCATGCTCAAGTTCACCATGCCGCCGCTGATCGAACTCGGTTTCCCGCCGGAGCGGATCATCACCTCGCTCGAGCGGAAGATGACCTGCGGGATCGGCAAGTGCGGTCGCTGTAACGTCGGCTCCTACTACGTCTGCAAGGACGGCCCCGTCTTCACATACGCCCAACTCCAAGAGATACCGGAAGCCGTGCTGTAGACCATCAGCGAACCCTGCCGCCGCGATCAAGCCCCTTGGCGATCAAACACGGAACCACAACGCTCTGGGAGACGTCCACTCGAACTGTACTCGCCCGGGCTCGTCTGATATTCTCCTCGCGATCAGCGGCAGGGAGGATTCGTGATGAATCGAGTCATTGTGAGTGGCATTGGGGTGATCACTCCGATCGGCATCGGGCGGGAGGCCTTCTGGGAAGGATTGCTCGCCGGGCGAAACGGCATCTCCCGCGTCTCCGCGTTCGACCCGTCGGAGTACCGTTCGCAGATGGCCGGGGAGGTCAAGGGGTTTCACGCCGAGGACTGGATCGACCCCAAGCTTGCGAAGCGTACGGACCGGTTCACCCACTTCGCTCTGGTCGCTGCGGATCTGGCGATGAAGGACGCAGGCCTTGACGAGTTTCCCTTCGATGGGCGCCGGGCAGGCGTGATCATCGGATCCGGCATTGGGGGGACGCAGACCCTCGAAGACGCAAATGCCGCACTCCTGGCGAAGGGTCCAAGATCCGTGGGGCCGCTCGTCGTGACAAGAGTGCTCATCAACACCGCCGCCTGCGTGGCATCGATCACGTTTGGACTCAAGGGACCTCTGTCCGCCCCTTCCGTCGCCTGTTCAACCGGCACCAACGCCATCGGCGACGCCTTCCGTATCGTTGAGAGGGGAGACGCCGACATCATGCTGGCGGGAGGAACCGAGGCCAGTGTGAGCCCGTTGCCATTTGCCGGTTTCTGCGCGACACGCGCGATGTCCGCCCGCAACGACGATCCGGAGCACGCCAGCCGCCCGTTTGACAAGAACCGCGATGGTTTCGTCATGGGCGAGGGGGCCGGCGTCGTTGTCCTGGAAAGGCTCGACCATGCACTCGAGAGAAGTGCGCCCGTGTACGCCGAAGTGGCCGGATATGGTAACACGGCCGATGCGTTCCACCTCACGGCGCCCCATCCCGAGGGCGACGGAATGGTCCGTGTCATGGAGGAAGCGCTGCGCGATGCAGGCCTCGCCGTGTCGGACATCGGCCACATCAACGCCCACGGCACCTCCACGGTCCTGAATGACAAGGCCGAAAGCGCGGCCGTGATGAGGGTTTTCGGCGATCACGCCGCGCGGCTCAAGATCTGTTCCATCAAGTCCATGATTGGCCATCTATTGGCCGCGGCCGGAGCCGTGGAGTTCGCGGCCACCGTGTTGAGTGTCTCGACCGGGCGCATTCCGCCGACCATCAACTACCAGCAGCCCGATCCGGACTGTCCGCTGGACTACGTCATCGACGGGGCAGAGTCGCTTGAGTTCGGCGCAGCGATGAGCCAGTCCTTCGGCTTCGGCGGCGGGAATGCTTGTCTGGTTGTCAAGAGCTACGAGAACAGGAGATCGTGATGAACATCCCCAAGCTTCGTATCGGCGACCTGACCGCGGACATCCCGATCGTCCAGGGCGGGATGGGTGTGAGGGTGTCGCTGGCATCGCTGGCGGCCGCGGTGGCCGAAGAAGGCGGAATCGGCACCATCTCGAGCATCGGCCTTGGGGACTTCGAAGACACGCGGCATGAGTACGAACGGATCTCCCGCGAGGCGCTGCAAGAAGAGATCCGCAAGGCCCGAGCCATGACCCAGGGAGTCCTTGCCGTCAATTTCATGGGCGTCCTCAGCAATGTCGAGGACCTGCTCCGAGCCGCTGTTCAAGAAGGCATCCGGATCATCGTCTTCGGAGCCGGACTGCCGATGAGGCTCCCGAGGATTGTCGACGATCCGGAAGTGAACCTGGTGCCCATCGTCAGTTCCGCCCGAGGCGCGGAACTGGTCCTCCGTGGCTGGGCCAAGCGCTTCGAGAGAACGGCCGGAGCGATCATCCTCGAAGGCCCTCTTGCCGGGGGGCATCTCGGCTTCACCGTCGAACAGCTCGATCATCTGGAGGACTACACGCTTGAGGCACTCGTACCGGAGCTCGTGGAGGCGGTCAAGCCGTACGAGGATCGCTTTGGAGAGAAGATCCCGATCATCGCTGGCGGCGGGATCTTCGACGGAAGGGACATCGCTCGCATGCTGTCTCTCGGCGCGTCCGGAGTTCAGATGGCGACGCGTTTCGTCTGCACCGAGGAGTGCGACGCCGCGCAGGCGTTCAAGCAGACGTACCTGGATGCCGTGGAAGAGGACATCGTCATCATCAAGAGCCCCGTTGGATTGCCCGGGCGGGCCGTCCGAAACAAGTTCCTCAGGGACCTGGAGACGGTCGACAAGCTGAACATCAACTGCCTCTACCACTGTCTGACCGTCTGCAAGGTCGCGGAGGCCAAGTTCTGCATTGCCCAGGCTCTGCTGAACGCCTATCGCGGAGACGTCGACCACGGGCTCGTCTTCTGCGGTCAGAACGCGCACCGAATCGACAAGATCGTCACCGTCAAGGAGCTCATCGCCGAACTCGTCGGAGAACTGCGGACTGCACTCGACGCCGCCGGTTGAGGGAATCGCAGGATCCTGGTTCCGCCCAAATGGGGTACGCGTCCCCGGACGTCCGAGGGGAGTTGGAGCCCCATGCCGTAGGGTGGAAGCGTTTCTCCTGGATGCCCTCGGCTCATACAATCAACGACAGCGTGCGGACTGCGCCGCCGGTGCTCTCTCGCGCGATGAGTCTTGGGGCACAGGGGAAGGAACGACTTGACTCCCATTCGTCGCATCGTCGCAGACCTGAAGGCCTCGTTCACGGCCGGTGGGATCGAAGCGATGCGTCAGACGCACTCAGCCGCCATGAAGAACAGTCTCCCCTACCGCCTCCTGTGCGGACTTGTCGACTTCTTGTTCCCGGCGACCACGCTTCTCGACATCGCGGCAGACCTTGACCGTCACGTGGGGGAACTCGGCGTGGCCGGCGGATCAAGAGCGATACTGAACAGGCTCCCGACACCATGGCTGGCGGAGTTTCCCGAGCGGGGAGAAGATGAGATCAAGACGTGCCCGATCATCGTCTTCGGGGAGCACGGCTCGATGCTGACGCCGTTCCTCGTTGCCGCATCCCTGGACCGGCCCGACCTGAAGATGCTCGGCGTGAGCTACGTGGCGAAACTCGGTCCGAACATCGCCCGCTCCATGTACCCCGTCCTCTTGCCGATGCCGACGTTCCGGAGCGCGGCGAGGATGGGAATCCTGCCCCGAATCAGCGGATGGCTCACCTCCAGGCTGGAATCCCCAGTGGAGAAGGACGTCGCGAGAGAGCGGAACCGAACGTCATTGATTCAGGCGGCCGAGCACGTTGGAGGCGGTGCGGCGCTTCTCATCGCTCCGGACTCACGTGATCCCAGGGCGAAGTGGCATCTGGGAATCGGTCTCTTGATCGCCCACCTTGCGCAGATCGACGGCACGGATCGCAACGCCTATCTCGTTCCGTACAGGATCTGGGCCCCCATCACCGGTGTTTTCCGTCTGCTGTCGCGAAATCCCATCACGAAAGCTCTCGGCAGGCGGCAGTACCGACATCCGATCCGCGTGGTCTTCGGAGGACCGATCCCCCTGTCGGCGGTGATCAAGCAGACCGGCCTCGATTCCGCTGCGATCACCGAGTACCTCCAAACGTACTACCGCGGCTTGGGATTCTGAGTCTCGTCCTTCCGCTGTGAAAAGAGTCGGGGAGTTCGGGGACGCACGCTGGATCCTTCATCCCTCTTCTTGAACGCAGGCTCCCCAAGCGGGAGCCCGAGCCGAGGCCCAAGAGATAGGGTATGTGTCCCCCGAACTCCCCGGCGCGATGCTCCTCGGCCCGACATTGCTCGGGATCGGGAACAGCTTACCGCTTTGGGCGGCCGGCGCCTTCTGCGCGGTCTTCTTCACCCAGTTCGCCAGTTCGACGAGTAGCGTGATCTGGCAGACGAAGGTCCCACTCGACGTGCAAGGGCGGGTCTTCGCCTATCGGGGGATGATCGCCTCGATCGCGTCGCCCATCGGGATGATGCTCGCCGGCACACTGGCCGACTACCTGTTCGAGCCGATGATGCAGTCCGGCGGATGGGGCGAGGGCTTGTTCGGATGGCTGGTAGGCACCGGACCGGGAGCCGGGATGGGGTTAATGATGGTCTTCGCCGGAGCGGTAGGCGTGATCCTGGGGCTGGCCGGGTTCATCATCCCTTCGATCCGTAACCTCGAACGCCTGATCCCCGATTGCGAGAACGAGCCGGAGACAGCCCCGGTCGCCGCCGAGTCGACCGAGGCCGGAACGTAGGTACCCGGCCAGCCGCGTCATCTGCTGTGGAGCGAACCGGAGGACTCCGGTTCCGCCCGAACGAGGTGTGTGCTCCCGATCTCAAATGTGGCAATGCAAGACTTGACCCCGGGACCATCTTGTCCCATTGTCTGATGCGGCACGGTCCGAGTCCGCAAGAGAATAGCGTTCATGGCACGTGGAATCGCGAACGCGGAGACGGTAGTGTCTGGCTCGGCAGTCTCCACGTCTGCTCAAGTCAGGAACGACAAGCCGGAGAGGTTCGACGATGCGTGAGAAGGGAATGGTTCTGCGTTGTGTGGGGTGCCAACGGACGTATGATCCCCTCTGTTTCGATCAGTTCACGCCACGAAGGTACGTCCGGAGAGTGAAGAAGCCAGTCCAGACCTGTGGCAGGAATGTGAAACCTCGCCACCTGCGCAGCGTCGAGATCGCAGCAAATTGACGCTGTAGTTGATTCACATCTGAAATGCTCCTATAATGTGTTTCGTTCTTAGCGGAGGTGGTAGGTGTGGAGAAGGCACGGATCCTCGCACTCACAAGCTTGTTCATCCTGATCGGCTGCATCGCAGTTCTCGGCGCAGGTCCGGGGCAGACTGAAAATGCAGTTGATCCTGAAACGTCGGAAGAAGAAGCAATCATTGAGAAGGCCGGCTATGACACTGGGTGCAGCCTCATTTACTGCACCAAGCGCTGCACCCACACGGACTTCGGATGGCTTTGCTATACGGACGCCAAGTACGAGAGATACGGATACGATCCGGAACAGGGATGGCACGACCTCCCGATCTGCGTCACCGCGATCGCGGATTGCAGGGTCTATCATCTCTGGGTGTCTAGTTGCGAGTCTGATGAAAGCAGGTGTGGGGAAGGAGTCGTACAAGTCAGAGCGGAATGCTGGATTCCAGTCATCTTTGCCGGCACCGGAATCAACTACGGAGGGTGCGAATGCCAAGAACTCTACTAGACAAGCTCGCGCTGGCCTGTCTTCTTAGCTCGATCCTTTCCCTGGCTGCAGTCTGCACACACACCGGGTTCCTCGGCGAGATGATTCCCTGGCCAGCGATGAGCGCCGCCCTGTCGGTCGTCGAGCTGGCGCTCGCGGATCAACCAAGCGAAAACATCACCGGCCTGGAGGCATGGGAAACAGCAGACGAAATGGCCTTCGGCCTCCTCCCCGTTGGAACAGGAACGGATCCTGGCGTCAGCCTTCTGATCTTTCCCGGCGAACCGCCGCGACTGATCATCGACACGGACAACGACGAGGATCTCGCCGACGAGACGGGCTGCTATGACATGGAGTGGAGCGACGCCCGTTCCTACGGCTGGTTCGTCACTGTTCTCGTCGAATACGAGGAGAATGGGGCGACTCATTGCGCTCCGTACCACGTCCTGATTCAGGCGATGTACTTGTACAGTTCAGGGTCATACATCTACGGCTACTCAGGATGGTGCCAACGCAACGGCCTCATCGAGCTCGAGGGAAAACTGTACCCCATCTCGATCACGAGTCAGCTTTCCAACGGCGTGTACAGCGACACCTCCCAGTTGGTCGTCGTGGTGGACACCGACGGAGACGGCGAGCTGAACGACCTCCCTGGTGCGCACGAGGTCTTCCGCCCGGGCGAGCCGATCCAGGTCGGCACGGCGGTGTACGAGATCTCGTTCGCATCGGACGACGGGAGATCGATCGCCGTTGAGGCCACCGGGATCGCGTCCCCGCCTCCGGTCATCGCGAGAGGCGAACCGGCTCCTGACTTCCAGTCAAGGACGGTCACAGGCGATCCGTTCGCGCTGTCGGACTTCAGAGGGGACGTCGTCGTTCTCCTGTTCCTTCCCGATCTTTCCCCGGTGGACTGCGCCACCTGCGTCTCTCCGAGTCCATCTCCCTGGGTCTCGCGGCTCACCGACATTTGGCAGGCGTTGGATCGGATCGATGAGGGGATGCGGATGGTCGTCGTCACCGAGTCGCCCCTTTCGTCGGAGCAGCTTCCTCTGACAGAGGAACGGATCTCCTACGTCTGCGATCCAGATGTTGTTCGGTTGTATCGGAGGTCCTACAGTGCGTTGGTGATCGATCAACAGGGCATCATCCGGGCGATGGACGAGGCGTGGTCGAAGTTCGTCGGCGGTCGCCCGAGCGGCAAACTCGACGAGCTTGACGCAATCGAGATCCTGTGGGTCGTCGAGCGCCTCTTCGAAGGCGGACGGTGAACTTGAGCGAGCTTCTCCTCGTCGTGCGCATCCGTCGGTTCGAATCCTGCGGACCATAAAGAACATGAAACCCATGAAGATCTAGCCCGACTTTACCGCGGAGAGGGTGTCACAGCGACGATATGTCCTTCATCAGGGTATCGGACAGCTCCGACAGTTCGTTTCACAAGCCGGTTTGAGCAACCGAGGAATTCCGGGGACACAGTACGAATTGCGGTACTGCTTGGCGGAGCTCAGGGGACTCTGACCGTGTCCCGATCTCTATTGTGGCCTGAAGCCCCATACTCCAACAGCACCGGGCTGTCCTCTGGTCGCCCCGATTCATCGAGTAAGATCCCCGCGGAGGAATCGGGCATGAACAGGGTCATCCAAGTGGCTTCCATTGTTGGCAGAGTCGCGGCATCGTACGCGGGAAGGAAGCGGCCGCTCCTCGGCGGCGTGAAGCTGACTCACCAGTGCAACCTCTCGTGCCTGCACTGCCCGTTCTGGAAGCGAGATCAGCAATCGTTGACGTTCCCGCAAGTGCTCGATTCACTCGACGGGCTGCGCCGGCTCGGCGTCCGGTTCGTCATCTTCGAGGGGGGCGAGCCGTTTCTGTGGCGGGACGGGGACCATCGGCTTTGCGACGTCATCCGAGAGGCACGGGCGCGGTTCGACTTCGTCGGGGTGACGACCAACGGGACGTTCCCGATCGATGTCGATGCCGACGCAGCCTGGGTCAGCATCGACGGCTTGCGGGCGACGCACGATCGGATCCGCGGTGAGAGCTTCGATACGGCGATCGGCCACATCGAGGATTCGACGCATCCGAACCTCTACGCACACATGACGATCAACGCCCTGAACCAGGAGGAGATTCCCGAGCTTGTCGCGTTTCTGGCCCCGCGCGTGCGCGGGATCACGCTACAACTGCACTACCCTTACGGAGTCGAATCCGACGACGGGCTCAGGCTGTCTCAGCAGGAACGCCTGAGGGTGCTGAACGAGCTGATCCGGCTCAAGAAGGCGGGCGCGCCTCTGGTCGACTCGCTCGCGTGCCTGCGCGCCCTCCGAGACGGCCGCTGGCGATGCCGACCATGGCTGGTTGCGAGCGTCGATCCCGACGGAGCGCTCACTCGAGGCTGCTATCTGCGGAATCGCGGGCCGATCTCGTGCGAAGACTGCGGATTCGCCGCCCACGTGGAGCTGTCGCTGGCGTATGCCGGCAGACCGTCCGCCATCCGCACCGGCCTGAAGGTCTTCATACCGCGCACGACGCGGCGCGGCACAGGAGACACCTGCGCCTAGGCGGGTGTGGAAACGGCCCGAGGGTGAGCTACAATCCCCGCCATCTTGGCGAAGACCGACCTCGTACTCCTCCACGCGCCCAGCGTCTACGACTTCCGCGAGAAGGCCATCCTGTACGGCCCGGTCAGCGACGTCATCCCGTCGACGCAGATCTTCGAGATGTATCCGATCGGCTTCATGACCATGCTGCAGCACCTTCAGGAGCATGGCTACAACGTGCGGATCATCAACGTCGCACTGCAAATGCTGCGCAGTCGGCGCTTCAACGTGGAGAAGCTGATCCAGTCTCTACGGACGAAGGCGTTCGGAATCGACCTCCATTGGCTCGTCCACGCGCAAGGAAGTCTGGAGCTCGCCTCGTTGGTCAAGCGATGCCATCCGACGACGCCCGTGATCTTCGGCGGGCTGTCCGCCTCGTACTACCACGAAGAGCTGATCGCCTATCCCCAGATCGATTACGTCATTCGAGGCGACTCGGCCGAGGAGCCGCTTCGCCAGTTGATGGGGAGCATCACCGCGGATCGATCGCCGGCCGACGTTGCGAACCTGACGTGGCAACAAGACGGCGAAACACGGGTCAACGCCATCTCGCACACCCCCAAGGATCTGGACGCGGTCTCGTTCGATTACCGCAAGATGATGCGCTCGACGGTCAGGCATCGCGACCTGTTCGGCCACTTGCCGTTCAAAGACTGGTTGAACTACCCGATCGTGGTCGGGCTGTCGTGCCGTGGCTGCGTCCACCGATGCGTCACCTGCGGTGGGTCCGCGAGCGCGTTCGTGCGAATCTGCGAGCGCCATTCGCCGGCCTTTCGCGGTCCGGAGAAGCTGGCGGAGGACATCGGTACGACCGCGCGGACGATCAAGGCCCCGATCATCATCCTCGGAGACATCCTCCAGGCGGGTGAGGACTCGGCTATCCGGTTCTTGCGCGCCCTCGGGGCTCAGAAGGTGACGAACCACGTGGCATTCGAGTTCTTCACGCCTCCTCCCCGGTCTCTGCTCGAGGAGGCCGCGCGCGCCGTCCCCAACTTCAACATCCAGATGTCTCCGGAATCTCATGATGTGAACGTCCGAAGACGCTTTGGGAGGAACTACGACAACGACGCCCTGGAAGCCGTGATCGAGGATGCGTTCGAACTCGGCTGTGGTCGATTCGACGTGTTCTTCATGATCGGATTGCCAGAGCAGACGGTCGAATCGGTTCGAGGGACGATCGACTACTGCGAGTCGCTGTTGTCGCGCTTCGATGCGCGGTTTCCGAAGAGGCTTCTTCCGTTCATCTCTCCCCTCGCTCCGTTCCTCGACCCGGGAAGCGACGCGTTCGAGGAGCCGGATCGGTTCGGCTATCGGTTGTTTTGCCGGACCCTCGAGGAGCATCGCCGCGCCCTGCTGGAACCGAGCTGGAAGCGCGTGCTGAACTACGAGACGGAGTGGATGACGCGCGACGAGATCGCCCTCTCCACCTACGAGGCGGCTCACGCTCTCAACCGTTTGAAGGCGAACTACGGCGTGATCCAGCCGCACGTCGCCAATCAAGTCGAACAACGGATCGAGGCGGAGAGGGAGATCATGCACGGGATCGACGCCATCCTGGCGTCGGCCCCCAGAGATGAGCAGAAAGGACGCATCGAGGATCTGATGCGACGGTTCAACCACATCGGCCCGTCGACGCTTTGTGACAAGAACGAGATGAAGTGGCCGGCCAGGTTCTATCGCTTCAGCCCGCTACGGGTGCTTCGGAGCGCGCTGTTTCGGCGAAGCTGACGGGCCTGCCGAACGGGTACTCGACGAGATCGCGCCGCGTTCTGCGGCGCGCTTGCGCCATTTCCTTGCACGGCTGCTCTTAGCGGCGGATGACGGTGCTCACCGTTCTGCGGTCCACGCTGGCAGTTACGCAGCGGATTGCCTATCCTGTGTCTTATCGCAGTATTCTAGGAGGGGCCGGTGCCACAAAACCTGAGTCGCTACTACCAATCGCTCATCGACCCGGACGTATTCAGCGTGACCTGGGAGTTTGTTCCTGGACGCGGCGCCCACGAAAAGAGCCAAGAGGCGGCGATCGCCGACGCCGAGCGAGCCGCGGCCGGGGGCCGGGTTCACGCAGTGACGATCACCGACAACCCGGGCGGCAACCCCGCGATCTCAGTGGAGATGCTCGGTGCGGAGATCAACCGATTGGGGATCGAGCCTCTCGTTCACTTCAGCTGCAAGGACAAGAACCGGAACCAGCTCGAGGCGCTGCTCCACGGAATGGAGCGGGCCGAGATTCGCAATCTCCTTGTGATGACCGGCGACTACACCTACTCCGGTTATCTCAGTCGGGCAAAGCCGGTCTTCGACCTCGACTCCACCCATCTCCTGGGGCTGATCGCTGAGTTGAACCAGGGGCTGGAAGTCCCCACATTCAAAGGAACCGCGACGCTGGCGCCAACCCACTTCTTCGCCGGTGCGGTCGTCAGCCCGTTCAAGGCGACCGAGGCGGAGTTGGTGACCCAGTACTACAAGCTGCAGAAGAAACTCGTCGCCGGCGCGAAGTTCATCGTGCCCCAACTCGGATACGACGCAAGGAAGTTCCACGAAGTGCTGACGATGATGCAGCACCTGGGCTTCGGCGACATCCCGGTCATCGGCAACGTGTACGTCCTGTCGCGCCCGACGGCGCGGCTGATGAACCAGAACGGTGTGCCGGGCTGTGTGGTCACCGACAAGCTCCTCGAGGAGATCACGGCCGAGGCGAAGGCCGAGGACAAGGGGAAAGCGGCCCGCCTCGAGCGCGCGGCGAAGATGGTCGCCATGATGCGCGGAATGGGATTCGCCGGGGTGCATATCGGCGGACACGGGCTGAAGTACGAACAGGTCGAGACGATTCTCGACCGCAGCGAGGAGCTTCGCCCCGAGTGGCAGCAGCTCGTCGGCGAATTCTCCTACCCACAGGCCGACGGGTGGTACTTCTTCGAGAAGGACCCGGAGACGGGGCTCAACACCGATTCGCCGACCGACCGCTCGAAGAGTCGACCTCGCTCCCCACTTAGCAACCGAGTATTCCGGCTGTTGCACAGATTGATGTTCGAGAAGAACGGGCTGCTGTTCAGGCCGATGCGGGGACTGGCGCGGGCCGTGGACGGGTCGTTCCTCGAGCACCCGTTCGTTCGCCTCGAACAGATGGCCAAGCTGCTCACCAACGACTGCCAGCACTGCGGGGACTGCGGGTTGTTCGATACCGCGTTCATCTGCCCGATGAGCCAATGCCCGAAGGGCCAGCGAAACGGCCCGTGCGGAGGTAGCGTGAGAGGCTGGTGCGAAGTCTACCCGGAGGAGAAGGAGTGCATCTATGTCCGGGCATACCGCCGCCTCAAGCACTATGCCGAGGAGGGCAGCCTGGCGGAAGGCCAGGTCCCGCCGGTCGACTACGATCTCCGTCACACGTCGTCTTGGCTGAACTTCTACATGGGTCGCGATCACACCGCCAAGCGGTTGGGGATCGCGCCGCCGGCGTCACGCGGCAGGACCGAGTAGAAAGAACGCGCTCCGTGTCACTTCGAGAGAGGGCATCCTAGGTGGGCTCCGATAGGCCGGAAGCTTGACATGATCTGCGTTCCGGTCTAACCTTTCGACGTTCTTGGGGGAGGGAGGGACCGGTGCGGATTGGCCATCTGATTCGGATTACGCGGGCCCCTTTCTTCACCGCTACCATCGTCCCGGTTCTCCTCGGTACCGCGGTCGCGTGGCGCCATCAGGCAGTCGATTGGGGCCTCTTCGCCGCGGCTCTCCTTGGGGCGATCGCGATCAACGCCGCGTTCGACATGAGCAACGACTACTTCGATCACCGATCGGGGAACGACGCGGCGAACCGCAATCTGACGCCGTTCAGCGGCGGCAGCCGCACCATTCAGGACGGTCTCCTATCGCCGAGAGCTGTTTTGATGGCGTCCATCGCTTTCTACGCCGTTGGCATCGGAATTGGCCTGTATCTTGCTGCAACGAGGGGTTGGCCGATCCTCGCGCTCGGGGCGGTCGGTGTCTTTCTGGCGTTTTTCCACAATGCGCCCCCGTTCAACCTCTACAAGCGTTTTCCGGGCGCGGGGGAGATCGCCGTGGGGATCGGATGCGGACCGATCACGGTGCTGGGCGCTTACTTCGTGCAGACTCAGCGGCTGTCGGTGGAGGCTTTCGTCGCTTCCGTTCCGATCGCCCTGTTGATCATGGCCCTTCTCTACATCAACGAGTTCCACGACGTGGAAGCGGACCGTAGTGTCGGGAAGAAGACGCTTCCCGTTCTGCTCGGGCGAGCGCGCGCAGTGTGGGGATACGCTGCCCTTCTTGGCGCCGCTTTCACGGCGATCCTCGTCGGTGTGGGTATGAGGGTCCTCCCGCTGGCGGTTCTCTTCGCGCTCCTCCCGCTTCCGCTCGCGTGCCGAGCGGTCCGTGGAGCGTTTCGCCACCACAGTGATACACCGAGATTGATTTCGGTCAGTGCGTCGACGATCCGAATCCATCTCGTCACCGGCCTGTTGCTGTGCGTTGGCTACGTCGTGGCCCCCCTTCTCTGATGCCGATCGAAACGAGCAGCAACCTCAAGAGCGCTCTCGCACGGGTGGAGACCATGCTCGGCGACCTCACGTCCAGCGAAGTCCCTGTGCTGACGGAAACCAGTTCCCACATCGTGCGGTCGGGCGGGAAGAGACTTCGCCCTCGCGTGCTCCTGCTGTCGTTCGAAGCGTGCGGTGGGGCGGACGTTTCCATGGCGATTCCCGTAGCCACGGGTGTGGAGTTGATACACACCGCCTCTCTCGTTCACGATGATATCAATGACCACAGCGACCTGCGGCGGGGAACGGAGACGATCAACGCGCGTTGGGGCAACACGCTGGCCCTCCTCACCGGAGACTTCATCTTCATCAAGGTGCTGAACCTTGTTGCAGGACTTAACCCTGATGTGATACGGATCTTGGCCAGAGCCTGCATCGCTCTCGTTGAGGGTGAGACTCTGCAGACGGCCAGTGAGGGCGAGCGCAACACCACCGAAGAGGACTACCTGGAAGTCGTGGAGCGGAAGACAGCCTCGCTGTTCTCGGCGTGCTCCGAACTGGGATCGCTCATGGCGGGAGGAACTCCGGAGCAGCACACTGCGCTTCGAGGGTACGGGTACAACCTCGGCGTCGCGTTTCAGATCCGCGACGACGTGCTCGATCTTATCGGGAACAGTGATCGGTTGGGCAAGCCGATCGCTCGGGATCTGGATCAGCAGAAGATGAGCCTTGCCACGCTCTACGCGTTCGGAACAGCGGACGAGGCCCGCGAGGCACTCGCGGGCAAGGAACGTACCTCGGTCATCGAGACCTTGGAGCGGGCGGGAGGCATTGAGTACGCGATGCAGCGCTCGCGCGAGTATAGCGAACGGGCGAAGCAGCAATTGTCGATCCTACCGAGTTCCTCGGCTCGCGAGGAACTGGTGACGCTGGCCGATACGGCCGTGAAACGAGAGGCCTAGCACAGGCGATCAGCGCGTTGCGGATCGCCTGGATGGATGGAGCATGAAGAACGACCTAACCAGGGGGGCGAGATGAGCGGACTGTGGAAGATTAGGCGTTTCGTGTTTTGGGCGGCGATTGTCGTCGTCGGAGCCGTGGTAGTGGTAGCGGCTGCGTTCTACTTCGACCAGTTCACGGAGGGCCACTGGTTCTGCGGGAAGCTCTGCCACGCCAACCGGCCTCAGGGGATCACGCTCGAGGTGTCGAGTCACGCCAACGTCGAGTGCGGCACCTGTCACATCGGCCCCGGCCTGTGGCCCAAAGTCGAAGCGAAGATCCTCAGTATCAGCGAACTGGTGTCGACCATCGCCAACAGCTATGAGCGTCCGATCGAATTGCCGGTGGAGCGCATGAAGCCGGCCGACGTCGTTTGCGAGCAGTGTCACTGGGCCGAGAAGGACTACCCGGAAAGCGTGCACTTGACGAGCCGATTCGCGAGCGACGAGCAGAACACGGAGACGCAAACGGTCTTCTCCGTCTACGTTAGCGACGCGAATCAGGCGGGGATGCCCGGTGCGCACTGGCACGTCGAGAACACCGTGTTGTTCGCCAGCGTCGACGAAGTGCAGCAGGAGATCCCCTGGGTCGCCGTGGAGCAGGAGGATGGGAGCCTGATCGAGTACATCGCAGCCGGGGCATCTCTCTCCGAGGACGAGCTGGGAGCATTGCACCGCGAGGAGATGGACTGCCTCACGTGCCACAATCGCGCGGCGCATCAGTTCCGAGATCCGGAGCTCGAGCTGGACAAGGCGCTGGCCGCCGGGGAAGTCAATCCGGATCTGCCCTATGTCAAGAGAGAAGGCATGGCGCTTCTCTCGGGGGATTACGCTTCCCAGGACGAGGGAATCGAGCAGATGACCGGCCTTGCTGAGTTCTATGCGTCGGAGTATGCGGCGACCTTGGCCGGGATGGAGCACGAGATCGACACCGCCGTCGAAGTCCTGCAAGAGATCTATCACACCACGGTCTTCCCCGAGATGAATCTCACCTGGGATGTGTACCCGGACAACCTGGGCCACAGCGACTCTCCCGGATGCTTCCGCTGTCACGATGGGAAACACGTGGGCACGACAGGAGACTCGATTTCGCGGGACTGCACTTCGTGCCACTCTCTCCCAGCGGCGCCGGCAGATCGGGGGCAGCAAGCCCCGACGGCCGAGGAGCCGACAGCGGCGCACGTCGTCGTCCCGACCATCTCTCACACCCTGGAGGGGCGCGCTCAGTGCCTGACGTGTCATGGATCAGGCCCTCTGGGGGTTCCGGAATCCCACGTCGGGCTCGCAGACGAAGGCTGCACGAGCTGTCATCTGCCGGGAGAGTTGTAGAGAGCGCCGAAGCACGCCGAGGCGAAAAGGGGGATTCGTCGCAGAGGTACTCCCCGGGGAACCTCACAGGATTGCTGTCAAACGCTGGTTCAGGACTGCCGATTTGCGTTGACACCTAGCGGGGAGCTGAAGTACACTGCTTGACAATGGTGGTTTGCCGGTTTGTGCCCGATAGGTGCTGCAAGGGGTCGGTCCGCGGAGAAGGGGGCAACCGAGAGCAATCCTAGGCTGTCGATTGACAATCTCACAACAGGCTAGCCTTACTATTTCTGGGAGGTATAGTACCTATGGCAAAGACGAAACTTGCGATACTGCTCGCGACGATCCTCTGTCTCGGGGTCTTCGTCGCCTTCGCAGACACACCGCAAGAGGCTTGGGAAGGGTCTCCTCATGCAGACCGCGAATCCGAAGGATTCGCACACTGGGACGAGGACGATCCGGCCGTCGTGCCAGCAAGTTGCGCCAAGTGCCACAGCGGAGCCGGTTTCATCAACTTCCTCGCAGGCGTGGAGGACGAGGACGCCGCCCCCGGCGTGATCACGTGTGAGTCCTGCCACGACCCCGCGGTCGAGGCGCTTGACTCCGTGACGTTTGCGTCCGGTGCGGTCGTCGACGTTGTTTCGGCAGAAGCGCCGTGCGTCCAGTGTCACCAGGGACGTTCTTACGGTGGTGCCGTTGACGCTGCCGCTGAGGGCGTTGACGCAGATGCCGTGATCGAGGGACAACGCTTCATCAACGTCCACTACGCGGCCTCGGGCGCAACCCGTGAGGGAAGCGTTGCCAACGTCGGCTACGAGTACGATGGGCAAGATTACGTCGGCTTGTTCGCCCACTCCGGCGGCTTCGATGCCTGTGCCAAGTGCCACGATTCGCACTCGCTCGAACTGCTGATCGATGCCTGCGTCTGTCATCCCGGCGCCACCGATCCGGGCACGATCCGGAGTGGCACAACCGACTACGACGGCGACGGCGATACCGCCGAGGGCGTCAAGTACGAGATCGAGACGCTGCATGAAGCGCTTCTCGCTGCCATCGGATCGACCGGCATCGTCTACGATGCTCATAGCTATCCCTACTGGTTCGACGCGGCCGGGGCGAGCTTCGCGGCGTGGACGCCTCGCCTGCTGAAGGCGGCGTACAACTACCAGTTGGTGGCCAAGGAAGCCGGTTTCTACGCGCACAATCCCAAGTACGCGATTCAGCTGCTGATCGACAGTCTCGCCGACCTCGGCGCGGACGTGAGCGGCTACGCCCGACCGTAAAACGAATCCGTCCTTGGAGTAGATCATTGCGGGGGCAGGATGCGAGAGTGTCCTGTCCCCGTTTCTCTTCGGAGGAAGCGGCGCAGCGATCGGGTCTGACTCTCGGACCCGGCGTCGCATGTTTGATTTCGGTTCCGCGTGGCGACCTTCGAGCGCGCTGACGGGTTTTGATATCGCATCGACCCACAGGTACGATTCTTCCGATCCGCGGTCAGCAGACAAGGGGGCATGGAGCATTGGAACCGCAGACCCGTTCTCAGAACAAGGCCGAGCGCGCCCGATCCACACGGCGACTCCCGTACTACATAGGCGGAGCCATCGTCGTCGCGGTGGTCGGGTGGCTTCTGTACAGCAACATCCTCAACGCCACCGCGCCGTACTTGACGGTGGGCGAGCTTCTCGCCGAGGGCCCTTCGGATCGCCTGGTTCGGGCGACGGGCGTCGTCGTCGGACAGACGATCGTCTGGGACGCAGAGGATCTGAAGCTGAGATTCGACATCGCCGACGAAAGCGGCGCATCGATCTCCGTCGAGTACAGCGGCGTACGACCCGATCTCCTGGAAGACGGAACGCAGGCCGTGGTCGAGGGGAGCCTCAGAGATGCGACCACGTTCGATGCTTCTGCGATCCTTCTCAAGTGCCCGTCCAAGTACGAGGAGGAGTAGCCGATGGCGAGCATCGGAACGTGGACACTCATTCTATCGGTCGTGGTCGCGGCCTACGGCGCTCTTGCGGCGCTCATCGGTGTGCGCAGGCGCTCGCAGCGGCTGACGGAAAGCGCCGAAAAGGCCGTTTGGACGGTCGCCGGCCTGGCGGCGGCCGGTTGCGCAATCCTGCTCTACGGGTTGCTGGCACACCAGTTCCAGATCCAGTACGTGTACGAGCACTCGAGCACAAGTCTTCCCGTCATCTATCGGATCTCGGCCCTCTGGGCAGGTGAAGAGGGCTCTCTTCTGTTGTGGTTCTGGTTCGTGGGCCTCCTGTCGTTCGCCGCCATTGCGAGACGGGACGGAAGAGATCCTGTCAGAGGGCATCTTGTGGCCGTCTTGGCGACGGTCCAAGGCTTCTTCGCTCTGATCCTCCTTCTCACGAGCAACCCGTTTGCGGTTCTCCCCATGGCGGCGACCGAAGGAACAGGATTGAACCCGCTGCTCCAGAACGTGGGCATGATCCTGCATCCGCCTGTGTTGTTCCTCGGGTACGCCGCCTACACGATTCCGTTCGCCCTTTCCTTCGCGGCGCTCGCCGCAGGGAAAACGACAGATTGGATCGTGAGGATGCGCCGTTGGAGTCTATTCAGCTGGGCCACCCTCGGAGCGGGAATCCTGATCGGCGGGTGGTGGGCGTACGTGGAACTCGGCTGGGGTGGATTCTGGGCGTGGGATCCGGTGGAGAACGCGTCTCTCATTCCCTGGCTCGTCGGCACTGCGCTCCTTCACTCCACCATCGCCGAGGAGCGCAGACGGCTCCTTCGCCGATGGAATCTCGTCCTCCCTGCGCTTGTCTTCTCCCTCTGCCTGTTCGCCACCCTGGTTACGCGCGGCGGCGTCATCGTTTCCGAGCTTCACGGGTTTGCCAGCAACGTGCAGCCCATCGCCTACTACCTGTTCGCGGCGATCGGTATCACGCTCGTTTCGACGGTGGCGCTGGTCATTCGCCGTCGCGGGTCTTTCGCTGAAGACGCGGCCAGTGCGGGGATCATTTCCCGCGAAACGAGCTTCTATACCGCCAATGTGCTTCTCTGCGGCGCGGGGGCCGTCGTCCTCCTCGGGACGGTCTACCCTTCCCTGGTTCAGGCGATCCGCGGTGTGTCGGTCAGCCTGGGTGCGTCCTTCTTCAATCGCGCTGCCGGTCCGCTCATGCTCCTTGCTGTGTTCTTGATCGGCATCTGTCCCGTGCTCGCTTGGGGACGATCCACGCGAGCGACGGCCGCACGGCTTGTCCTCTCCGGCATCGTGGCGCTCCTGGCGGTCCTCATCATGGCCTTTCTTCGCATTCGCGACCCGTTCTCGTTGGTCTCGACCTTCGTCTCCGCCTTCGTGACCGCATCCCTGGTCGGCGTTGTCGCGAAGGACATGGCGGCCTGCTGCCGCAAGGCCGACCGGATCTCCCGATGGCTGGGCGCGGTCGCCGCACAGCTACGGCGAGGCCGTCGCCGCTATGGCGCACATCTCGCTCACTTGGCGATTGTGCTGATTCTGGTCGGGATCACCGGATCCACCGCCTACAAGTCGGAACGTCTCGTATCGCTCACGCCCGGGGAGTCGACGCAGTTCCACGCCTACGAGCTGACATACGAAGGGTTCGCCGTGGAGACGCTCGATGACCAGCCGGCGACCTATCAAAGCAGGATCCGCTACGAGGCAGCGCTCACCGTGACCCGCAACGGATCCTTCGTGACGATTCTCCGGCCGGAGAAGAACTACCACTGGGCGATGCAGAGCCCGTGGGTGACGGAAGTGGCCATCTCAAGCAGCCTGCTGGAGGATCTGTACGTCGTCCTCGCCAACCTGGATGAGGACGGGAGAGCGGGATTCGAGCTGATTCTCAACCCGCTCGTCAGCTGGCTCTGGATCGGCGGCGCGTTGCTGCTGGCCGGCGCGCTGCTTGCGGGATGGAAAACGAAATCCGGACGGGCGGAAAGGAGTCGGGATGGCTAGGCGCCTGGCTGTTGTCGGCAACGCGTTCTTCGTGACGCTTGCGCTGTGCTGGGTTGCGTTGTGCGCCGAGACCGGCGTTATCGAGGGCACTGTTCTCAATGGCACGAAATCGGATGCCCCGATCGCGGATGCGACCGTCATGTTGCTCGCGTGGCGGGGGGACGAGCAACTGGAGCCGCGGATGGCGACAACCGACGGGGAAGGCCTGTTCCGATTCGCAGATTTGGAGACCGCCGGACGGGTGTACCGACTCGTCGCCGAATACGAAGGGATCACCTACGGTTTCGAGCCGAGGAGCTTCCCCCCGGATGAGACTCTGATCTCGGTCCCACTGACCGTCTATGAGACCACGACGGCCGATGACAGCCTGGTCGACGATCGGGTCCACCTGATCGTCTCGCGAGAGGTGGGAGTGCCTTATCTCCATGTCCAGGAGGTCCACGTCTTCGCCAACGAGAGCGGGAGAACCTATCTTGGCCACGCCGAAGCGGAGATGTGGACGACGATCCACTTCATCCTGCCCGAGGACGCGGCCAACGTTGAGTGGCTCGGCGGATTCCCCGAGGGATCGATTGTGATCTCCTCCGAGGGGTTCGATTACGTTCTTCCCGTTCTCCCAGGGACCGCGCAGTTCACGTTCAGCTACACGCTCCCGCTCCCCGAGGTCTCGTACTCCCTAGAGAAGGTTCTCGCGTATGCCACGCGCCATGTGGACATCTTCGCCAGCTCCGGCGTCGTCTCGCTTACCGCCCCCCAGCTGACCGATGCCGGGCCCGTGTCGATGATGGAAGCGAGCTACTCGCACTTCACGGGTGAGAACCTCGCGAGCGGCGCAGTGCTTGCCCTGACGTTCGATCGGGTCGACTCGCCGGAGCTCGCTCCCACAGAAGGGAGTTCGATGCTGCCGACCGGCGTCATCATCGCCGTCGCGGCCGTGCTGATTCTCGCTGTCTTGACGTACCCGTTCATTCGCCGTCGCGGGAGACGCGCGGGATGATCCAGGTTCGGGGTCTCGTCAGATCCTTCGGCCCCACGCATGCATTGCGCGGCCTGGATCTGGATGTCGCGGACGGCGAATCGCTGACGATTCTCGGCCCGAACGGCGCGGGGAAGACAACGTTCCTTCGCATTCTGGCGACCCTGCTGAAGCCTACGGGGGGCGAGGTCCGGATCAATGGCACGGATCTACATTCGAGTACGTGCGAGGCTCGCAGGCAGCTTGGCTTCTCCTCGCACGACTCCTTGATCTACGACGACTTGTCCGTGGAGGAGAACCTGCACTTCTACGGGAGGCTTTACGGCATCAGCAAGCGGAAGGAGCGCGTCGAAGAGGTCCTCCGGTTGGTGGGACTCCGCCCGCGTCGACACAGCCGAGCACGTACGCTTTCTCGCGGGATGCAGCAGCGCCTCTCGTTGGCTCGCGCCATCCTCCATGAACCACCGATCCTCCTCCTTGATGAGCCCTATTCGGGACTCGATCAGGAGGCGGCCAGGATGCTGGAGGAGCTGCTCGCCGCCGTTCGTGCGGAGACGCGCACCGTGGTGATGACAACGCACAATCTCGAGCGAGGCCTCAGCCTGTCGGACCGAATCTGCATTCTCTCCAAGGGCCGGGTGGCCTACGAGGCGACCAGCGCACGGCTGTCCTTGAGTGAGCTTCGTGTTGCCTACTGGGAGAAGACGCAAGAGGCGAGCAGCGCAGCGCAGGGAGGCTCGGAGTGAACGCCCTGCGCAAGGCGCTGACGATCGTGTGGAAGGACATGGTCTCCGAGTGGCGAACCAAGGAGATGTTCAGCTCGATGTTCGTCTTCATCCTTCTCTTGATCGTGGTCTTCAAGTTCAGTTTCGACCTTCGCACCACCAATGCCACGCTCCTTGTTCCCGGCATCCTGTGGGCGGCGCTTACCTTTGCCGGAACGCTCCAGCTCGGCCGCTCGTCCTCATTGGAGATCGAGGATTCCCACATGGACGGCCTGTTGCTGGCGCCTGTCCCGCGATCGGCGATCTATCTGGGCAAGATGCTGGGCAACCTGCTGTTCATGTCCGTCACCGAAGCGATCATGCTGCCCATCTTCTCCGCGATGTTCAACGTGAACCTGTTCCGGCCTCTCGTTCTCCTCGCTCTCTTCTTGGGGACCGTAGGGTTCGCGTCCGTGGGGACGCTTCTGTCCACCATGGCTGCCAACTCCCGAGCACGCGAGGTCATGCTGCCTGTCCTGTTGTTCCCGATCGTTCTGCCCATCATCATCTCGGCTGTTAAGCTGACCGCCGGCGTGCTGGACGGAGCGGCATGGCAGAGCCTGGTGCCGTGGGTGCGGTTCTTGATCGCATTCGATATCGTCTTCCTTGTCGTCTCCCTCATGACGTTTCGCTTCGTGGTTGAGGGATGACCCGAGTCGAGGTATGGGAGAGGAGGTCCTTACGATGAAGAAGAAGATTCGCGGCACCGACGTGTTGCTGTGGTTGACCGCTGCAGCCATGATCGCGGCGCTGTATCTGGTCTTCTTGTTTGCGCCGACTGAAGCGAAGATGGGAGACGTGCAGAGGATCTTCTACTTCCACGTTTCGTCGTCGTGGGTCGGATTCTTCGCGTTCTTCGTGACCTTTGTCGCGGGAATCGGCTACCTACGAACCCGGAAGCGACGGTGGGACATCCTCGGGGTTTCGTCGGCCGAAATCGGCATCGTGTTCACGGGCATGGCCGTCATCACAGGGTCGATCTGGGCCAAGCCGACTTGGAACGCGTGGTGGCCGTGGGAACAGGAGCCCCGCCTGATCCTCGTCACGGTTCTTCTGCTAGTCTACTTCGCGTATCACATGCTGCGGGCCTTTCTTCGCGAGGCGGAGCAGAAGGCGCGGTTCACTGCCGTATACGGCATCGTTGCCTTTGCCGGAGTCCCGATCACGTTCCTGTCGATCCGATGGTGGCAGAGCGTCCATCCCGTGGCCTTCGCGAGCCAAGGAGGCGGGCTGGCTCCCGCGATGCTGTGGACGTTCCTGTTCTGTTTGGCGACCTTCACGGCTCTCTACTTCGTGCTGTTGATCCAGCGGTTCCGTCTGTCAGCCATGGCAGACCAGGTCGAGGAGTTGAAGCGCCGTGCGCTTCACTAGGACAAGGAGAGGAAGATGACATACCTTGCTGCTGCCTACGGCGTGTTCTGGGGCTTGACGTTTCTCTACGTGTTCAGCATTGCCCGTCGGCAACGACGCCTCCAACAGGAGATCTGCGCCCTACAGGAGACCCTGAAGGACGAGAACCGTTAGGCCCGCGTTCAGCACAGCCACAAGCGCCCCGACAGGCGGAGGACCACCCTGCGTCGGAGAAACCTGTCTAGGCGCGAAACGCCTTTCTCAGTGCACGCCGCCTTGAGCGCATCGCATGTGAGAAAGCTCGTCAGGGACAGCAGTTGCGGCTGCAATTCGACCGGATATACTAGTCTCGACCGTTCGGTCGAATCGCGGAGGTGCGTTCATGGGAGTGTCTGCAAGACGGGTTCGTGAACGCGAGGCACGCGTGTCGCTCATCCTCGACGCTGCACTCCAGGTCTTCACTTCCCGAGGTCTGCATGACGGCACGATGGAGGAGATCGCCGAGGCAGCGGAGCTGGGAAAGGCGACCCTCTACTACTACTTCCCATCGAAGGAGACAATCCTGCACGCGCTCGTCGAGCAGACGATCGGACATCACTTCGAAGGGATTCGCGAGCGAGCACAACAGGCGACCGGTCCGTTGGAGGTTTCGAAGGTCATCATTGAAGGCCTTGCCTCCAACTACGAGAAGACGCCCGAGCTGTTTCGCCTCCTGTACATGGTTCTCGTCTCCCCATCCGAAGAGGCGCGTCAGGCAGTTCGTGCGTTCGGAGAGCATCATCGCCGTTGGCTCGTGAAGCTGCAGGGCGACGTCACGAAAGCGCTCGAGGGATCGGGGATCTCTCCGGCGACGCTGGTGAGCTTCACGGGAACGCACATTCACGGCCTGAATCTGCTGGCCCTTTCGGGAAGGAACATGGATTCGCTGGTCGATAACGCAATCGACGCCGTCGGCGCGTTCCTCGGAGCAGCGGCCGGCGCATGACGCGACTCGGAAGCTCGATCACCAAACAACGCGCCCTCTCGGGGGTAAACCGTAGGAGGAATACAGTGTCCCGGAAACTATGTCTAGCTGCACTGGCGAGCCTGATCGCCTTCGCCGCTGCCGCGTCCGAAGGACTGATGACGGACGAAATCGTCATCCAGTACCCCGACACGTACGCGAAGGTCCTCGCGGCCGATCTCGCCAAGATGAGCGCGGACGATGGGCTGCGAAGCGGCGTCATCGGCCCGCTGGCCGCGGCCAATCACCCGCTCAATGGGATCCTGCGTTCTCTGGGTGTGCTGGAGCTCGACGTCGCTGACGTCGTGTATGCGGCGTACGGGACGGGAAGCGGTATGACGCCGACCTCCTTGGTGAGGGGCGTGGACACCGTTGCCGCAATGGAGGCCGCCTCGGCGCTCGAACTCGAGGCAGCGAATCCCGAGTCGTCGTACGCAAACTGGGATCTCGAGACGATCGCCGACACGCCTGTGGTCATCGCCGGCGGACGGTTTGGGCCGTTCGAGATGCAGTGGAGCTACTTCGCCGATCGAGGTTCCCTCTGGATTGGATCCGAGATCGGACTGATCGCTCCGCCGGATCGGGACCGACTGCGCGCGTCCGCGGAGTCGATTCTTTGCGGAGCGGCGGGCACAACTCCGATCTTCCCTGAGCTGTGCATCTCGTTGGGCGTCCGGGGCGGAGACCTTGCCTTCGTGCGGATCACCGATCCGGCGGTCGATCGTCCGTCGGAGGCGGGCGAGGAGGCGATGGGCTACGCGGTCCGATTCGGCGATGACTCGGCGACTGTGAGCTTCATCGTGCGCTTCGCATCGGTCGCGCAGGCATCCACCGCCGCGTCGAAGATCTCCGCAGGAACCAGCGCGTATCTTGCGCAGGATCTCTACAACGGTGAACTCGTCAAGCTCACGCCGGCCGGGGACACGCTCCTGTTCGATGTGAGCGCGGACCTCTCAGGCATCGTCGGACTCCTCATGTTGACGGTCCCGATCCTGTAGTCCTCGGAGACCCATGCGTCGATTCCTCCGATCGGTTGCGGCACTCTCCGCGCGGCACCCGGTGGCAGTGCTGATCGCCGTCGCGAGCATCACCGGGCTCATGGCGCTTTCGGCGACTCGGCTTCGTGTCGCCAATGACCCGCAGGAGTTTCTCCCGACGCATGAGAAGGTCGATGCGCACGAAGAAATCGAGCGGCGGTTCGGGAGTGTGAGCTTCTCGGGCACGCTCTACGTCCGCTTCTCGCCGCGGCCGGGTCTCGGCGTCGACTCGCCGCAAGCGATCCTGGAGATGGACGCCGCGTTGTCCGCACTTCGAGGAATCCCCGGGATCACCAGCGCTGAAGGCGTTCCGGATTTCGTTAGGGCCATTCACGCCGGGCTGCACGGAGGCGACGCCGCCTACAGCGTGCTGCCGGTCGATGATTGCGACCTCGGCTATGCGTTCGAGGACGTCATTCGGATGGCCTTCCAGCGGATGACCCTCCTTCAGAGCTTCACGTCGTCTGAGGGGACCGCCCTTGCCCTCGCGTCCGTCGATGCGGACGCAGACCTCGTCGAGGTCTCGCGGGCCGCCGAGGCCGCATTGGAGCAGCTCGAGCCCAGCGCGACGGAGATTGGCCTCGTCAGCTACGGAACGTCCCTCTCGATCTTCGATCAGGTTACGAGACGAGACGTGCGCCTGTTCGGTCCGTTCACCGCCGTGATCGCCGTGGTCGTGCTCGTGTGGATCTTCCGCATCCGGGACCGCAGAGAACTCGTTTTGCTCCTGACACTCCTGCTGTCCCTGGCGACGATCGCCCTCGCGCCGTATATCCCGGTGGGAGCAACGACTGGCGCTCAACTCGCCTGCGGCTTCGGACTGATCGGAGCCATGATCCTCACCAGCCGGCGCACGTCTGCGCTGCGCATCGCCGTTTGGGCCGCCCTCGCGCTTCTGCTGATCCTTCTCCACAGTGGCCTGGGATTGGGCATCGTGTCGTTGGTGGCCGTCGCGTTCAGCTTCCGCCGGCTCTCGAACCTCTACTTGCCGTTGCTGATCGTGATCCTCACCGCCGTGTGGACGTTCGGGCTGCTCGGACTCTGGGGCGTTCCCGTGAACTTCCTGATGATCGCCGTGCTGCCTCTTCTGCTCGGCGTCGGAATCGATGACGCCATTCACATGCTCCATCGCTATGAAGGCGAGCGGCGCCTCGGCCATGCCGGTGGAAGCGCTATCGACATCGCGGTCACGCGAACCGGACGCGCGCTCCTCCTCACGACGCTGACCACGGTCGTCGGATTCTCCTCCCTCGTTGTGTCGAGAAGTCCGACCATCCAGCAGTTCGGCCTGCTGGCCGGTTTCGCCATGCTGACGAGCTTCATCGTAACCATGGCGGTGATCCCCGCATCGAAGCACCTGATGCGGGAATCCGCCGCTGAGCGTGCTGATCCGCTGGGTGACGAAACACGCCTCGGCCGGTGGCTAGGGAAGTACGCGACCTTCGTCGCTCGATCCAAGATCGGACCGCTCGTTGTGGCGGCCGCCGTGCTGCTCGGGGTCGGAGCGTTTATTATCGGACAGGATCTTGAGATCTACGCCTTCGACCTGCGTCGGATGCTTCCGCCTGACTTCCCGATTGTGCAGCTGTACGACGACATCAATGAGGAATTCCGCGTCTACGACGAGGTCAGCGTCTTGGTCAAGGGGCCAATCGCGAGCCTCGAGGTCATGCGCGCGCTTGTCGACACCGCGCCGACCGCGCTGTCCGCTTCTCCGTACGTTCGCAAGGTGACGTCGATCGCCCACCTTCTCGACGACGCCCGCCGTGTGAATCTGCAGCTGGAAGCGCAGTTCATGCGCCGCTTCCTGGAGGCAGGAGCCGCGGAGGCCTACGAGGAGCTGCTCGATGCGGTCTTTGCGGACCCGGACCTGCGCACCCGCGCCGCCGGGTATGTCGACCGGGACGAGAGCGGGGAGTACACGGCGACGGTGATTCGGGCAGACGTCCTCCGATTCCACAACCACGAGCAAGCGGAGGCCGTGTCACAGGACATCACGACTCGGGCGGTGCCCCTGGTCGCGAAGTTGGAGGGTCTGGGTTTGGAGGTCGTGGTGACCGGGTCCCCCTACCTCACCGAGCTGTCGCTGCGTTCATTGCGCGACGGGTTCTTCATGTCGATGGGGATCGCATTCCTTCTGTGCTTCGCCGTGATCGCCTTGGTCTTTCGCTCCCTGCGGTGGGCGGCGGTCAGCGTCGTGCCGATGGCCTTGGTGATGGGATTCGAACTCGCCACGATCAAGCTGCTCGGTATTCGGATCAACGCGTCGACCGCCATGGTGGCGGCCATCGCCATTGGCGTGGGCGTCGACTACGCGATCCACCTCGTCCAGAGGTTCCGCGAGGAGCGCAATCTAGGGATGGCCGCATCGAGAACCGGCGAGGCGTTGTTCAGTGGATGCGTCACCACCATCGCGGCGTTCTTCGCTCTAATTCTGGGTACCATCCTGTGGAACCGTGATTTCGGCCTTCTCGCCGGAACGGCGGTCTTGTACGCGTTCGCCGTCACCGTCATGATCCTTCCCGCCATGCTCAATCTGGTAGTCAAACCGCTTGAAGACAAGGAGTGATCGACCATGAAAAGAGGCCCCCTCCTGCTTCTCTTGCTCGTGTTGACGATCGGCGGGGCGCTCTGCGTTCTGGCCGCCGATTCCGACGGTGATGGGCTGAGCGACGCCGAGGAGGCCGTCCTATCCACCGACGCGCTGAATCCGGACAGCGACGGCGACGGACTCAGCGACGGCGAGGAGTACCTCGAGCGATTCACCGACCCGCTCAGGGAGGACACGGATGGGGACGGGCTTCTCGATGCGGAGGACGCGTTTCCCCAGCGCCTCGCCTACCGCGATCTCTACGACGTCACCACGGTCGATGCTAGCCTTCACGAGACGCCTGACGGAGAGAAGCTTGTGCAACAGGTCGTCGTCAAGGTGTGCGACGTCATCACCATCGACTGGAACGCGTACTTGACGGATTTCGTCCTCGTCGGCGCGGAATTCGGAATGAGTCGAGACTTCTGCGATCCGGCGAAAACCGATTGGGCGGCCCTCGGCCACTACGCACTGGACGAGGAACTTGCGACGGCCGAGATCGTCCTGCCGACGTCCCACGGGCTGTTCGAGGCGAACATCCCCTGGTTGACCCCGTCGATGACGCCGTCCGATTGGCCGTACCACGTCTACGCCAAAGAGCTACAGGTTGGGCAGACGCACAGCTTCCACGTCTTCTCGCACGAACTCCTCGCGTGGGGAGAGGATCCGTTCTTCGTCACTCGGGGCGAGGTGCTCGGGATCGAGACCCTCCCCATGGATCTTCGCGTCGGGCGTCGCGAGTACGAGGTGTACGTGGTCGAGTGCACGTGGGATCACGTGACGTTCAGCGACCCGTACTTCAGCATCTTCCTCGGCGAAGCGCCCCGCCTGACGGTGCGCGCCTACTTCACCGTCGACCACAACGTGCTGCTGCGCTACACAACCCCATACTTTCGTGTGACCCCGTCCAAGTCGGTCGGATTCTCCGACTTCTTCGTCGATCACTAGCGCGGAAACGCCGGGGAAACGCTGACGACGCAGCTGTTCGGCAAGACCTGATGGCCCCGTCGCTGTCCCCGAAGGGCTTTCGAGGGGCACCGCCTGCGATCAGACGTGCATCGGCTGCGGGCTCTGCGCGCAGTGTGTTGACGCATGTCCGGTCCAAGCGCTGTGGACGATGGAGGAATTCCTCCTCACCGACACCGATCGGTTCTCGGCAAATCTGATCGTTCAGTAGGTCGCAACGGAAACGGGAGGGAGCGGCGGGCGTATCAACGTCCGCCGTTCCGCAATCTGTCGGCTTCAGCCGACAGACCTCGGCGAGAACTGCAGGAAAGAAGCGGGCGGACGCCATCCGGCGCCCGCTCTTCTCACTCTCTCGCACTCGCTCGGCCTGGCGAGAAGTGAATCCGGCCATTGCACCTGTCAGCACCCCCTCAAGACCTCCAAGTCACTCGCGATCGAAGAACAGGCCGGTTTCGCCATCAAGTGCGTGCCCTTTTCTCGCGTACTCGCTAGGTGGGTTGAAGAGAATGGGAGCGGGCACAAGGCGGCTGCGTCCAGCATCCTCTCCGAAGTAGGCAAGTAGAAGCAGGAACAGCCCTCCCATGGCATTCACAACGTTCTTGAGGTTCGCCTTCTCGAAGTCCTTGCTTCGATTGTGCTTCACAGCGTTGTGGTCGCTCCACCAATCTGGGGGCACATCTTCCCGCCAGTTGGCCCACGGGCGCAGCGTGAGCCCGAATCGAGGGATGGCAGCTTCCATGTCTCGAAGCCTCGGCTCGGTTTCGGCCAGGGCAGCCCTATACTCCCGCATGTTGCCTGCCAGATGACCGATCTGCCCGCATCGGAGCTTCATCACAACATCAACCTCAGATGCTGACGCAATAAGAAGAATCGTCATCTCGGTTGAGAACGTCGCGAAGTTCTGCTCAGAGAAATCGACGTAGCGAGCCAACCGCGCCAGATCCTCCTCAAGTGCAAGGAAGTAATTCCAGTGGTGTTCCGTTTCCGCCGTCCTGATTGCCATACCGTCCTCCGAACGAAGCTAGTCCTCTTCCCTGGTGAACAGCAGCGCGAAGTAGTGCAGGAGCAACCCAAGGCCTCCGAAGAAGGCGCCTAGGACAAACCACTTCAAGCCCATTGTCTCGTTGCCGGCCGGCAGCAACCCTAGCGGAAGCGCGACCCCCACCACGGCCATGTACACAAGGATGCTCCAGGCGTACACCAGCCCCCTTGGCCTCTTCAGTCCTGCTATCTGACTGAAGAGGCTCTCAAGCTCCGCCCTTGCCCTCATCCGTTGTTGCTCTGCAGCCGCCTTGTGCTGCAATGCCATGTCTCTCTCACTGACCTTGAGCTGAGTTGCTTCCATCGACTCAACAGACGGAGCCATCGTATACCCGATCCTGTCGAGGACACTCGGTAGCCTCTGAGCACGCTGCCTCTGCACTTCAAAGAACACTGACCTGCAGAGCTCGCGCATTGAGCCTGACACTTCGATTCCAGCTTTGCGGAGTTCTCTATCGAATTCCGCGCTGAGAATGCTCGTCGCCAAGGATCTGAACAGCCGGAACGCGTTTCTGCACTGGTCACTGAGGTCATCAACGAGATCTAGCTGCCGTCTTGGCGCAATAGACCAGGTCTGGTGTCTCTCAGCAAGGCTTTGGGCGCTGACAGTGCCTTCTGATTCCACCAAAGCATCGAGTATCGAGGATACGTAGTCCGCCTCTTCCCACTTCACGAGTTTCACCCGTGCCTCCCGAAGCCTCCGTTTGGCATCCCTGAGTTGCTCAAGGACTAGTCCCATTCGATGCTTGGCCGCCCTTCGCTCAGATCCGAGTGACACAAGCCGTGTCGCAAGAAACCCGCCAACAATGGCGACGATCGCTCCCGCCGTCTGGGCGCATGCTGAGTACAGCCAATTCGGATCTGGCATATGATCAGGATAGCAGTTGCCGTGGAGATACTGCAATTCGCATCTTGTCGGAGTTCCGGGGACACAGTACCCGAAGGGCGTTGGGGTCAAGGGCGTTGTGTGAGTTCCGGGGACGCAGTACTGAACTCAAGGGCGAAGAGCAGAGAGCTGGGGTCAGACCTTCATTCTTCGGATTCTTGACTGAGGGGGAGTCGCGAATCTCTGTCGGGCTTCACAGTCCGTGGTCAGGAGCTCATGGTACAGTCGATTGAACCGCGTGGCCTGCGTCCACGACCCACCGGAGTCGGAGGAGGAGGCCGCGGTGAACGCACTGACTTGGCGACTCGTGTTGGGAGTGAGCAGGTTTGCGAAGGGGCTGCACGTCATCGGACCGCAGACGGTCCGTGTCGAGGACGTGTTTGGCGATGACGAGCGGATCCTCGATCTGGGCGGAGGCGGCGAGGGGGTCATCGGCCAGCTGCGCGGACGACAGGTCACTGCGGTCGACATTCGGCAAGAGGAGCTCGATGAAGCGCCTGCCGGTCCCACCAAAGGTTGTGGCCGACGCCAGAGACTTGCCGTTTCCAGATGGCTCATTCGATGCGGCGACTGCGTTCTACTTCCTGATGTACGTCTCGGCATCCGACCGCGCAGAGATCTTGAGAGAAGCCTATCGTGTGCTGCGGCCTGACGGCACGCTTCGCATTTGGGATGCAGTCATCCCTGCTCCCGGCCCCAAAGCCCGCAAGACGTTCGTCGTTCCTGTCCGAGCCGAGCTACCCGACCGAACGATCCGAACGCTCTACGGCGTCCGATGGGAGGGCACGAGATGTCCTCTGACACCATTGCTCAAACGGCGCAGGAGGCTGGCTTCACCCTTGTCGGCGCTGAACAGGCAGGTGCCTCGTTCTACCTCACACTTGTTCGGTCGCCTCTGCAGGGCGCACCGAATCGGGCGACACATACCCTAGAGGAGAGGGTGGACCCGGTCACGGTGTTCTGATCTCCGGCTTGCCTCGCTGAGAGCCACATCAGGCGCCCGTTCTCTTCTCGTGCCGCGGAAACCTACACAGAATCTACATCTTTGAGGCGACACATGGTTTCGCTCTCCGCGTAGGTGGGGTAACCGCACCAAGAAGGAGGCGAGCCAAATGCTCAACAACATGGTTGGCGGAATGCCGGGACTCGAGCTGCTCTTGCAGGAACTGCTTCTCCTTCAGTTCCAGGAAGAAGAGACGCCGGCGACGGAGTCGAAGCCGATCGTCCGCGGCGTTTCGTGGCTGCGTGAGACGCGAAGTGAGCAGAAGGCCGATCACGGCGGAGCGCCCCCCGAGACGGATGGCTGGACGTGCCCGCGATGTCGATCGCATCGATGCATTCGGACCAATCCGGGCGACCCGCAAGACGTGACGTTCTGCTGTGTGATCTGCGGTTACACGTTCCACGGAGCTTCGGCCACACGCCTCCCGAGCCCGGAGAAGTAGAGCCCCTTGGGCACACCTTTCCCACGGGGGCGAGAACGGGGAGCACAAACCACAACTCTGCCGTTCTCTGCGGTCACGGTTGTCCGACTCCTACACGAGTTCCGCGAACGCGCGCTTGCCAACCTGTAGGAGGACGGGCGGGGTGAAGGGGATGTCGAGGTCTTGGGATGTGATCTTCTCTTCGTTCACTTGCACGCCGCCTTGGGTGATCATGCGTTTTGCCTCGCCCCGGCTCGCCACGAGGCCCGAGGCTTGCAGGAGATCGATGATCCAGATCGTTCCATCCTCCTTGAGAAGGGAGCGATCGAGGGTCACTTGCGGAACTTCGGACGGACGCTCGTGCCGGATGTGGATCCGGTCGAACTCGGCCTCCGCAGAAGCGGCCGCATCGGCCTTGTGGTACATCGACACGATCTCACGCGCGAGCCGGCGCTTCGCGTCGCGCGGTGCGTCCGCAAGGCCGCTCGGCGGCTCGCAGTCGGTGAGGTAGATGAAGTACGGCTCAATCAGCGAGTCGGGGATCGACAGGAGCTTGCCGTACATCTCTTCGGGTGATTCGCTGATCCCGACGTAGTTCCCGGTCGTCTGGCTCATCGCCCGCTCTCCGTCGAGGCCGATCAACAGCGGCACGGTCATCACGACCTGCGGCTCCTGGCCGTACTCGCGCTGGATGTCGCGGCCGACGAGCAGGTTGAACAGCTGATCGGTCCCGCCGAGTTCGACGTCGGCGCGAATCGCGACGGAATCGTAGGCTTGTGCCAGCGGGTACAGGAGCTCGAGGACGCTGATCGGCTGACCCTCGGCATACCGACCGGAGAAATCGTCTCGCTCGAGCATTCGAGCGACCGTGTACTTGGCCGTCAGGTGAATGACGTCGGCGAAGTCGAGCTTCCCGAGCCATTCGGAGTTGTATCGAAAATCGGTTCTGTCCGGGTCGAGGATCTTGAACGCCTGCTCGCGGTAGGTCTCCATGTTCCGCTCGATGTCTTCGGTCGACATGAGGGACCGTGTCGACGATCGACCGGACGGGTCGCCGATCCTGCGGGTGAAGTCGCCGACGACGAGGACCCCAACGTGACCGAGATCCTGGAACTGGCGCATCTTGCGCAATGGGACCGAATGACCGAGGGTCAGGTGTGGCGCCGAGGGATCGATGCCTAGTTTGATCCGCAGCGGCTCGCGCGTCTCCTCGAACCGCTCGAGCTTCCGGACGAGGTCTTCTCGAGGGACCAGGTTCCCTACGCCGATGGCCAGCGTCTCGTCGACGAGTTGCTCGATCCTGCCGGCCATTTCTAGTTCCCCACGTGCACGACCGAGACGATCCGGTCATCCTCGTCAAGCTGAATCAGACGAACACCTCGTGCGTACCGACGGTATACGTTGATGTCGCCGGCCAGGATGCGGATCACCTTCTGCTCCGTCGTGATGATGATCTCGTCTTGATCGGAGACGATCCCGACGGAGACAAGCGGACCGGCGTCCTCATCGAGCTTGATCCCCTGCACGCCCTTCCCGCCGCGACCCTGAATCGGGAAGTCGTCGAGCGAGACGCGTTTCCCGTAGCCGAACTCGCTCACCATCAGGAGCTTCTTGTCCATCGTGATCTCCCGGCCGAGGCCGGCCATCCCGATCACGCTGTCCCCTTCGTCGAGGCGGATCCCGATGACGCCCTTCGATGGTCGCTTGGTCAGACGCACTTCCTCCTCGTGGAAGCGGATCGTCTGACCGTTGCGTGACGCCAGAATCACGTCGCCGCCCCCGTCGGAGATCTCGACGTCCACGAGGCGATCCTCCTCAACGGCGTTGAGGGCGTTGATCCCGCTCGCATGCACGTTGGAGTAGTCCGACAAACGGTTCTTGTTCACAATCCCGTTCGCGGTCGCCATCAGACAGAGCTGGCCCTCGACGTCGTCGAAACTCGGCACGGGGAGGATCGAGCGGACGAGCTCATCCTGCTCCATTGCGACGACCGATCGCACATTCTTCCCCGCTGCGTCACGATTCAGCGAAGGCAGCTTGTACGCCGGCGTCCGGAAGACCCTGCGCTGGTCGGTAAAGACGAGCAGTTGATCGCGCGCGTTGGCGAGGCTCGTGATCAAGACGTAATCGTCGTCCTTCGTGCGCTGCCCGATCACGCCCTTCCCGCCGCGACCTTGGCTCCGGAAGTCGATCGCGCGAGGGGCATTGATGTAGCCGCGATGCGTCACGCTGACCATCAAATCGTAGTCGGGGATCAGCTCGGAGAAGTCGACATCGCCGTCCTCATCGGTGATTAGCGACCGGCGCGCGTCGGCGTGTTTCTCACTGATCTCGCGCATTTCGCGCTTGATCGTTTCATCGAGAACAACCTCGCTGCCGAGGATCCGCTCGTATTCGGCGATCGCCTTCTGCTTCTCCTCGTACTCCGCGTCGATCTTCTCTCGCTCGAGGGTGCGCAACTGCGAGAGCCGCATCCGCAGGATCGCTTCAATCTGCTCGTCCGAGAGTGCCAACTCGGTCTGGAGGAGGCGAGTCTCCGTCTCGGTGTCCTTCGACGTCCGGATGATCTCGATCACGCGATCGATGTTGTCGAGCGCGATCCGGTATCCCTCAAGGATGTGGGCACGCTTTTTCGCGGCCTCGAGGCGGTGCGCGGTCCGGCGACGGACGACCTCCCTGCGAAAGTCGATGAAGCAATTGAGGATCTCCTTGAGCGACAATGTTCGCGGATTCCCGTCGATGATGACGAGGAGAATGGCCGCGAAGGTTCGCTCGAGCGGCGTGAACTTGAACAGCTGATTGAGTACGACGTTCGGCGTCGCCGAGCGTTTCATCTCGACGACGATTCGGAGTCCTTCGCGGTCCGACTCGTCTCGAAGATCGGAGATCCCGTCGATCTCACCGGCCTGCACCTTGGCCGCGATCGACTCGACGATCGTCGACTTGCGAACCTGGTAAGGAATCTCGGTGATGATGATCCGATCGTCCTCGATCGTGGCCTTGCCGCGAACGGTCATCTTCCCGTGCCCGGTCCGGTACATCTCCTCGATCCCGGCTCGCCCCATGACGAGGCCTCCGGTTGGGAAGTCCGGCCCAGGGATGTAGCGCATCAGGTCCTTGACTGAGATGAGCGGATCGTCCATCAACGCGATGGTGCCGTCGATCAACTCGCCCAGATGGTGAGGCGGGATCTGCGTCGTCATTCCGACAGAAATCCCCCACGCCCCGTTCATGAGGAGACTCGGAACCTTGGCCGGAAGGACGATCGGCTCTTCGAGGGAGTCATCGAAGTTTGGCTGCCAGTCCACGGTCCCTTCGTCGAGTTCCTCGAGGAACTCCATCGAAATCTTGGTCAGCCGAGCCTCCGTGTACCGGTTTGCCGCCGCCGGATCGCCGTCGATCGAGCCGAAGTTTCCCTGTCCGTCGACAAGGGGGTAGCGGTACGAGAAGGCTTGCGCCATGTTGACCATCGTGTCGTAGATCGCCATGTCGCCATGCGGGTGAAACTTACCCATCACCTCGCCGACCACGCGGGCCGACTTGCGGTGGGGCTTGTTGGGGGTGAGGCCGAGTTCGCGGATCCCGTACATGATTCTCCTCTGCACGGGCTTCAGTCCGTCACGAACGTCAGGGATCGCTCGCCCTCGAATGACGCTCATTGCGTAGTTGATGTACGACTGCTCCATCTCATCTTCGATGGACA
>Ga0222701_1000057_pt1 | contig 53381 bp, 56 predicted proteins | sample AntAcemetage1502_FD_179825 | JGI IMG/M metagenome (GOLD analysis project Ga0222701, IMG submission 179825) | Saline water microbial communities from Ace Lake, Antarctica - #1502 | ecosystem: Environmental > Aquatic > Non-marine Saline and Alkaline > Saline | place: Antarctica: Ace Lake... | reverse complement strand
CGCCATCCTCCCGAACATATCGATTCTACTCCGCCCCCTCGGTATTCCTCTCGCCGCCGCTGCTTCAGGCGATTGCCTTTCGCTGCATCACGACTAGAATCAGGCTCAACCGTCAGGAAAGGAGGCATCAATGGCGTACGTGTCCAAGAAGGACCTCGTCGAAAGGATCCAGCCGCTCGTCGAACGGCTGTCTCGACCGCGCGACGAACTCGACGTCCTCAACGACGAGATCGAGCGCATCGTCGAAGAGATCGACGGCGCTCTCGATGAGGCCGACGAGTAGCACCGAGCTCGGGTTCTTTGAATCGGTAGGCTTGCGGCCTCGAGCCGAGCGGCTCCTGACGAGCCCGCGCATGTCCCACGACGGGAAAGGAAGGCCCGACACGCTTCGCGCGGTCTCGGTGTACATACGGGTGCCCGCACAGCCTCCTAGCCCTCACACGGGCCGCGGGAAGCGAGGTCAGCGTAAGCCCATCCTACCTCCTCCTCGCTTCCCCGCGTTCGGGATCCCTCAACCGCAGGAGGGATTGACATGAACATCCCCGAAGATGCGATAGACCTTCTGGCTCGCCTGATCCGGTTCGACACGACGAACCCTCCCGGCAACGAGCGGCGGTGTGTCCAGTTCCTCGCCGATCTCCTGGACCGCGCTGGTCTTTCGACGCAGCTCCTTACCCAAGACGAGAGCCGCCCGAACCTGATCGCCCGACTCCCCGGACGCGGCGAGGCTCCGCCGCTCCTGCTTTACGGACACGTCGACGTCGTAACCGCCGACCGCCAGCGCTGGACGCATCCACCCTTCAGCGGACACGTGGAAGACGGCTGGCTGTGGGGGCGAGGGGCGCTCGACATGAAGGGCGGCGTCGCGATGATGACGTCTGCTCTTCTCCGCGCGAAGGCCGACGGCGTCCAGCCTGCCGGCGACGTCTTGCTTGCGATCCTGGCGGACGAAGAGGCCGGCGGAAGGCACGGCGCTCGGTTCCTCGTCGAGAGCCACCCGGAGACGTTCGCCGATGTTCGCTACGCAATCGGGGAGTTCGGTGGAGTTCCTCTTCATCTCTTCGGCCGAACGTTCTACGCAATCCAGATCGCCGAGAAACAGCCGTGCTGGATCGAGACCACCGTGTCCGGAGACGCCGGACACGGCGCCAGGCCGATGCGCGGTGGAGCGATGGCGAAGCTCGGGCGGATCCTCACCGCGCTCGAACGCGCTCGAACGCCGATTCACGTTACACCGGTCGCCCGCCGAATGATCGAGTCGATCGCGAGCCACCTCTCCGGCCCTAGGCGATGGGTGCTGCGCGGACTCCTCCACCCTCACCTGACCGATCAGCTTCTTGGTCTTCTCGGAAGCGCGGCCCGCAACCTGGAGCCACTATTCCGGAATACCGTCAATGCAACCATCGTTCGCGGCGGCGAGAAGCCCAACGTCATCCCAAGTGAAATCGTCCTCGGACTCGACGCAAGGATCCTCCCCGGCTTCGGCGTGGATGATCTTCTCGCGGAACTCCGCTCGATCATCGGTGCGAACACTCAGCTTCGTGTCCTCCTCCACGACCCCGCTCCACCGGATCCGGACTACGGGCTGCTCGATGCACTCGGCGCAATCCTCAAGAAGCTCGACCCGCAGGGAATTCCGATCCCTCTCCTACTTCCCGGCTCAACCGATGCTCGCTTCTTCTCTCGTCTCGGGATCCAGACCTACGGATTCACGCCAATGAAGCTGCCACCAGACTTCGACTTCTTCTCGACCATTCACGGGGCGGACGAGCGCATCCCGATCGAGGCCATCGAGTTCGGAACCGAGGCGATCTACCGTCTGATTACGCAATACGCGTGCGTAGGCGCCTAGAGGAACGCATCGAGCAAGGAGAGAATCCTCGTGAGAGGCGCGATGTCCTGATCACCGAACTGGTTCGGCTCGTCGGAGTCGACATCGAAGACAGCGACAACCTTCCTACCCCTCGCCACTGGGATAGCGATCTCGCTTCTCGACCTGCTGTCGCAAGCGATGTGTCCCGGAAACTTCTCGACATCCGGCACGACCACCGGCGCTCCCGTACGCGCAGCATGAGCGCAGACGCCCTCATCTTCCAGGATCTGACAGGCAACCGGTCCCTGATACGGCCCGACGCGCAAGCGGCCGTCTCCGACGAAGTAGAAGCCGGTCCAGAAATGATGGGGCATCTTGGCGTGGAGCACGGCGCAGATCGTCGCCATGGCGGCGACAAGGTCCGGCGACTTGCCCTCGATCAACCGCTGTAGCTGCACGTAGATCCGCTCATAGCGCTTCGCACGCCGTTCATCCACTCGCTTCTCCATTCGCACGGCGAGAATATCGAGGCGGCGAAGAGAGCCGGGACTCCTCCGGCGCTTCCCTGGTACGCGGATTCCTTCTTCAACGTCATCGGCGTCGTCGCAGCTCTGGGCACCTCGGAATCAAGCTAGACGCTACCTGTGACGAGATCGAATCCCGACCTTTGTGCCCCGCAGTGGGATTTCAACAGCCCGGCGTATCGAGACGCCCACCGCTCGATCGTCTCCGGCGGCTCGTCCGCCGGTACGTAAAGGACCGCGAGGATCGCCTCCGTAGTCTCGCGAATCTTCGTCACCATCGAATCCTTTACAGGATTCCCGCACGGCTCCCAACACGAGTCCGACTCCCGGCACACGAGAAGGAGGTCTTCTAGGTCGATGGTCTGTCCGGAGGCGTTGAAGGCGTAGGATTCACCCGCGCGGCCACGCCTAAGGAGCAACCTGGGACCCGAGATGGCAGCATCGAAAAGCGACCCCGGGAACCCTGATTCGAGGCTGATGGCGTTGTTGACGTCGACAGGACCGTTGATCAGAGGGAACACTCCGCTGATGGCAGCGTGCAACAGGAACTCGCTCGCCGGCTTCCCTCGGCCGCTAGCATGGTACTTGCCGAACCGAAGCATCCTGCGGACCCGAGCGCGAACGTCTTGCGGAATGAATGCCTCCCCCGATGCCTCGGCTCGCCTCAGAAGCTCAACAAGGAAGGGGGGGGGCACATCCGTCGGGCAGGGAGGCTCGACGTCCTCTGCCCAGACCACGGCCGCATGCGCCGGCGTCGGCGCCAGTGAGGAGTCAACCTCCATCACGCACTTGTCTCTCACGACGGACGCCTCCCCAGTACCGTCTGTGCTCACTTGATCGGCACCAGGACGTCGACGTCCAACCTGAACGTCGTTGTCACGCCGTTTGCGACCACCGTGTAGATACCGTCTGGGAGTCTCTCAATCGCAAGAGGGACCGTCGCCTCAAACGGAGTCACCACTTGGAGGCACGGCTCTTCCAGAGGGCGGCGTGTCGTGAGGGTCAACACGAAGGTGCTCGTGCTGTCGATGTACTCCTGCCTGATTTCATCGAGCTTCGTGCAGGCTTCGGGAACCGTTCCCCGGATGACCGCGTTCGCACCCACCGAACGAGCATCGGTCAGCGACACATCGACGCTCTCGACCGCAGCCTCGCGAAAGAGGAACTCTGCCGGGCCTTGATTCGACCGGCACCCAGAGAGAAGGAACGGAAGCAAGGCAAACAATACCCACAGACGAATCGCTCCCCGCCGCAACGTCACCACTGTATCTCCCAACCCCGATGTCCGTGCCACAGGCTAATCCTACACGACAACGTCGATGAGCGGAACACCGCCACGAAGATCCCCGCGTCGAGAGGCGGGGAACAGCCCTCCTATTCCCTTGTTCGGCGTACCTCAACCGGGCGTCTCTGCGTCTGAGCCTAGGTGCACTGATGCTCCAAGAGCCCACAGAAAGAGACGCGAGCCACAACAGTGACCCGCGCCGAAGCCTGAAGCTGACCCTTCACGCTCGCGACCTGCGGCGAAAGCGCCTTCAGACCGCGATCGAGCGCTCGAGTGGCGAGGTCAGTCGCCGACGGTCAGCCTCCTTGTTGCGACGTTGTTGTCCGGATTCCCGTCATTCGTGAGGATCCGGATCGCTACATCCACCCTGTCTCCCACGGCAAGCAAGCCGCTGAAGTCGATGCCCTCAAGGAAATTCCTGTCCACGGAAATCTGCTCCCCAGCGGCCAAAGGACCCAGACCGACCACGCCGTGCCTGAGCACCTGCCCCGACGGAAGCACCGCCTCGATCGTGACCGCGAACGTCCCCGACGTACTCACACCGACGTTCTTGATAGCGCCGTACGCGAGAACCCGGCCCGGATTCGAGCGCCCGTTCGCGGATGAGACCGAGAGGTCGAAGTCCCCGCTCGCACCATCGGCGGTCGACCCTCCAACGATTGTCAACAGCAGCTCGGCCGAGTTGTTGATCTCGATGTGCTCGGACACTCGCCCGTCGCAAATCCCATCCTGGTCGAAGTCCCCGACACAGTCAACATTCACACGGGCCACATACTGACCGGGCTCAAGGCCGCCCGCAGTGAGATCGAGCGTGCACGCAACGGGAAGCAGAGCGCCAGCACCGATTCCGGGGAGCGTGACGACTCCGAAGTACGGCGGATCAGCGCAATCGAAGCCGACATCACCGCACGTCTGACCGCGAACGCTCTCGAAGATGCCGTCCTCCAGCCTGAGAAGCTCGAACGCCACACTGAACTCCCCGGCCGCCAGCGGGCCAGCATTCGCCACCGTGAGCCTGAAGCCGATCTCGCCGACCTGCTCCTGGTTGACCGTGCCTCCGGGATCAGCGACGAAGCTCCCTGGCAGGACCACGAGATCTGGTCCCTGGACCGTCAGTGTTCGCGCGCCGATGTTGTTCAGCTCGTTTCGTTCTTCAACTTGATTGCGCGGGTCCACTTCCGCTCGGATTCCGTGCTGGCCCGACCCGAGGAACCCCGTCTCCACATTGACCTGAACCATCGTCGCCTGACCGATCCCGAGTTGAGGAATCGCGACCTCGGCTTCCGGAAGCACGGCGGTCGTCTTGTATCCATCGGAACACGTAGCTTGCTGTTGCGCGGCCGTGCCCACCTCGACGAGCTTGCAGTACGAGAATCGCACGGTCGTTGCCGCGGACGGCAGTTCTCCGATATTGCTGATGGTCGCAGAAAGGCGCGCCGTCTGCCCGTGCTGCAGCGCGATCCCAGGTTCGATCGAGTCTATCTCCACGATCAGATCCGGAAGTCGCGAGGCAACGAGCGTCAACGTGGTAACGAGTTCGTTGTTCGCCTCGTCAAGCTCGTCGATCAGATTCGTCGAGTCGGCGGCCACTCGAATCTCGTAGATCCCAGGAGGAAGCACAAGGACCGGCAAGACGCCGACCAGCGTTGCCTGCGCCCCCGCCGCCAACGACAATCCGCCGCAACTCACGTTGTCGCTGCACGGGAACGACTCCCACCGTCTGCCACCCTTGACGCGATAGTAGAACCCCATATCGAACGACTCCGCGTCGGCGCGGCCTGTGTTCTTGATAACCGACGTAACCGTCACGGCGTCCGCTCGTCCGAGCTCCGCCGGCGAAGCCGGCGTCAGCTCCAGGCTCTCCGGATGGAGTTCCGGCACCTTCACTTGCGGTGGGAGAATCGTCAGGGTACGCATCAGCTCGTTGTTGGCCTCGTCCGACTCGGACATAGCATTGTCGGGGTCGACGACGACTCTGATCTCGTAGACCTTGGGCGCGTCCGTCAGACCGAATCGTTCGCCATCCAGAGTCACCGAGACCTCCACGGGAACGGAGCCGAGCTGGGCGATCTCCGTCGTCGCAAACCGGAGATGGCCGACGTAATAGTCGACCTGCACGTTCTTGGCAAGTCCGTTCCCCGTGTTCGCAATCTCCGATGTTAACCGTACTTCCTCGTCCATCCTGACGATCGAGCGATCGAACCGCAGACTCTCCGGATGGAGCTCGAGTGTTTGAATCGTAAGGGAGACGCTGATGCTGTTGTTCCCCTCGTCCTGCTCCGCAATCTTCTCTGCGCTGTCGATGATCGCTGTGATCAGGTACGTGCCTGGGTCGAGGCCCAAGCTGTGCGGATCGAGCGTGCCGATGACAGTCGTCGTTGCACCCGTGTCGGGAATGAACGGTGTGGCCGGATCGATCGGGATCGCCAGCGGCTCCCCGTTCACGAGGAAACGAACATCGAACGAACTGAGAAGGTACTCACCCGTATTCTCCACCGTCAGGTTCATCCGCCACGGGTCCATCTCGCTCGATCCGATCTGCTCGAACGAAAGGCCGACCGGCTGAAGCTCCGGATGACCGAGTGTCGATGTCACGATCACCATCGTCGTCGCGAGTTCGTTGTTGAGCTCGTCAACCTCCGGGATCTGGTTGGAGACGTCGGCCACAACCTTGATCTCGTAGGCACCCAGTTCCATGTCGGTCGTCGGAAATCCGAACGTCACTTCCAGGAACTCCTGCTGACTGGGTCCGAGATTCGCCTCCTGGCGTGTCCCGAGGAGAATCCAGGACTCCCCTTCTCGCGACGGGCGGTAGAAGAGCCCGACCGAGAAGCTGTCCGCATTCCGCGAGCCTGTATTCGTGATCCGGGCATAGACTTGCACATCCTCGCCCCGCGTGACAGAAGAGGGCGGCTCGAGGACGATCTTCTGAACGTGAAGCTCCGCGAGCCCATGCTGCGCCAGGCCGACAAGGCTGAATGCCAAGCCGGCCATCAGCACCAAGCTCACGACCGCAATCGCTTTCTTCATCCTCCGCGCCTCCCTCCGATCCATGGTTATCGTGTCCTCCTTACCGGTCCGTCCGAATCACGTAGACAACCCCGTCATCCGCACCATAGTAGTACACTCGCACGAGTCGTGCATCGCTTCCCAAGCCCGCTATGTACTCATCGATCGCAAGCGGGGACGAAACGGATACGCCGGCGGACACCGCCGCATCGATCGTCACCGCCTCCGAACCGCTAGCACTTAAGACGTAGGGCGTTCCGTCGCCGTCCACAAAGAAGACTCGTCCCGTCCGACCGTCCCAGACCGGTTCTGCCGGCAGCCCCGATGTCGCCGTGTGCACCCACAACTCCGACCCGAACGCATCGAGTGCGATCAACCGACCGTCCGCCGTCGCAATGTAGATCGGATCGAAGTCACCTGGATCTACGACGACCGCCGTCACCGCGCTTCCAAGAGGGACGTCACGCGGGTACCGCCACCTCCAAGACGCCCCCGCCCCGCAACGAGAGTAGGCGAACAGAACACCGCCTTGCGTCCCGACGTAGACCGCGCCGGGACCGACCGCAACAGCGGACAGCGTGCCCGGCAGATCAGTCAGTTGGCACTGGAAAACGAGCTGCGGATCCAACGTGTAGACGGATGCGTCCGTCACAGCGTGCACGAATCCATCGGATGCGTCGATCTCGAGGCTCGACACGACCTCACTCGGAACCACCGCGGTCGTCAGGCTACCCATCGCATCGAGGGACATGATCCCCTTCGTCGTCCCCACATAGAGGGTCCCGTTCGCTCCTGCTTCCAGCCACGTGATCGAGCGAGCGGCAGGCAGGACGATCTCGTCCTGTTCCACTCCGGTCATGGGATTCAGCACGTGAAGGCTCCCGCTCTCCGTGCCGATGTAGAGCGCAACACCGTCCACGAACGCAAGGCCCACGACCCCATCGCCCAGCGTGACGTCGAAGACAACGTCCGTCGCATCCGCGTGGCGGAATGCGACGATTCGCCCTCCCGCCGAGGCCGCGAACAGCACGTCCGCCGCTGGATCGACCACAAGATGCCGGACGCTCCCACCGAGGTTTGCCGCTTCGGCAACCGAGACGGGCTCCACCTCGGCAACGGTGAACGTCGCATCCATCGAGTTGTTATTCGACAGATCGTCGTCGTCGGTCTCTGTGACGGCGTTCTCCACATCGACCGTCACGCGTAGAGCGAACTCCCCGGCAAACGATGTTGAGAGACTGAATGGAAGGTCCAGGGTCCCGTTCGGTCCGAGCCGCTCGACCACCACATCGTGTATCGGACCGCCTTCAATCTGCTCGAAGCGCACCTTGAAGGCGCTCGCGCCCACGTCGCCACTCCGATTGCGTACGCGGGCAAAGGCCGTCCTTTTTTCTCCCACTTCGATCGGAGACTCGCTCGAGAACCAGATCCCGTCGATCGTGAGGTCCGGTTTCACCATCCCGGTGACCTGCACGTAGGCAATCGCCGAGTTGTCCTGCTCCCGCCCGTGCTCATCCACCTCGTCTGTGGCGTCGACGATTCCCACAATCTGGTAGCTGCCGGGGATCACAGAGGCTTCTATCGCGGGGAGCTGTGCTGCCAACTCGATCTCCGTCTCCGCGTCTAGCCCCAAGATGCGGATCGGATCGCTCACCGGAACGCACAACCCACTTGCATCCCTCCAGCAGAGCGAAACGTCAAACGCACCGGATGCCTCCTGCCCCGCGTTCCAGACGATCGCCTCTTGAACCGTGATCTCCTCGCGCGCGTCCAGATTCTGCGTCGGAGCGACGGTCAACGCCTTGAAGACAAGATTCGCGTAGGGTGAGGGCGGCACAAACTCGGCTTCAGGGGGACCGACCCGGAGACCGATCGACAGCGTGTTGTTCTCCTCGTCGAGTTCCGCGATTTGATCAAAGGCGTCGACGACCGCACGAAGTTGATACGGGCCGATCTCCGGAAGGTTCGCCGCCCGCAGACTGAAGGCGAGAATCGTCCGCCCGCCGCGCGAGAGAGCCGGCACGAGGACGCCCTCTGCACCGTCCACCCCGGCAACGCGCGTCCACGAGCCGCCCGCCGCGCCCGTAGCCTGTAACTCGAGTGCCACCACGAATCCGGAGGCGTCGAGTGTCCCTCGGTTCAGGATCTCGACTTCGACGCCGGCATCGCTCAGCTCCGTCAGCGGCGAGTTGGGTTCCAGAGTGAGTGACACAGGCACTAGCTCCGGCTTCCGTGCTTCGCGCGGAAGGATCTTCACGGTTCGCGCAATCTCGTTGTTCTCTTCATCCATTTCGGGAATTGCGTTGTCGGGGTCGACGACGACCCGCAACTCGTATTCGCCGGGCGGAACACCTTCCGTGTCGAGCACCCCCTGCGCCCAGGCGATCTCGTCCTCTTCGACTCCGCCATCTCTGTTGCCGCTTGCAGATTCGTAGTAGTAGAACGTGTCGAATCGGACGTCGTCGAGAAAGAACCCAACCACGAAACTGGTGAGGGCAAGCTTCCCCGTGTTGCGAATGGGCGTCGAGAGGGAGAACGCCCCGCCCTGGCGGAGCTCGTCGGAGGCGACCAGGATCCCGATGGGATGCAGTTCGCCCCCCTCGACCGAGAAGCTGATCGTCAGCTCGTTGTTGTCCTCATTCTGCTCTTCGACCTGGTTTGCCGGATCGACGACCGCCTTGAGCTCGTAGCTCCCGGGATCAAGTGGAATCCCAGTCACGCTGATTTCGAGGTTGTTGTCCTCCACTGTGTTGTTGCCCTCTTCGATCCCGAGACGATCGCCGGTCGTGGCGATGGTCTCCGTGCCGAGGGACTGCCACTGATTGCTGCCCACGCCAGCACGGCGATAGAGCACCTCAATCTCGACGACCGGCGCCGGAGTGCCCTCACCGACCGGCGCCGGAGATCCGCCGGTGTTGACCACGACGACCGTTATGTCTTGTCGATCGCCCGACTCCAACGGAAGCGGGCCCTCGAGATACAGATTCGTGAGGTGTAGCTCGGGTAGCGCAAGCGTCGAGGGACGGACAGTCAAGGCTCCGACGAGCATGTTGTTGCTCTCGTCTTCTTCGACCACGCTCCCTGCGGGGTCGCTGAGATCATCCCCGTCGCCGCTCTGCGGCGGATCGACCACAACTCGGATCGCGTAGACGGTCGTCCCGTCCTGGAGCAGAGCCATCTCATCACTCATAAGGTATGCAGGTACGAGCAGGTCTCGAAGGCCTTGCCCCGTCGGCAACACACTGGCCAGCTTGATGTCGTCATCCAGATCCAGCCCGGACACGTTCGCAGACCAGAATGGGATCCACGCATCCTCTCCGAGGGACCGTCCCACCTCCTCGAACCAGGTTTCGAAGTCCAGTCCGGACGGATCGTCGACGGTCGCAGCGTCGAGGTTGCCTTCGGACGTTGCGGGAGAGAACTGCAGTGTGGGAACGCTCGATCCCGACGAAGCCGCGAATGCCGGGAAAAGAGAGAACACAACAGAGAAGCCTCCGGCCTCACGGTGGCCGCTGTTCTCTATCTCCGTCGCAATCGCGACCGCCTGGCCGCGATCCACGGGCGACGCCGGCTCCGAGATCAGCTGCTGTGGATGCAACTCCGACTTCAGTGCCAGCACTTGCAGGAAGAGGATCGCCTGGTTGTTCGTCTCATCCTCTTCGGCGACGAGTCCCGCGGGATCCACCGAGATCGTGATGGCGTAGGTGCCCGGCTCGCGAGAAGATGTGTCGATCGGCTCCTCGAGCAAGTAGCCGGATCGAACCTGCTGAGATGTGAGTGCGCGCTCGGAGTAGCAGCACTCCTCTTGTAGGTCCACGCGGCGCAGGGCAATCCGAACGATGACTGCGTCTCCGCCCGCAAACCCGGAGGAGGAAACGCTTGCACGGATGAACGTGATCTCACCTTGTTCGACGATTTCCGGAACCAGCGTCGGGTTCGCAATCTGAAGATCCGGCAGAGCCAACGCGCCGAGCGCGGGCAGGATGAGAAACGCGACCATCGCGAAGCCGATCCGTGCGCTACGCCTTCCAGCCCTTCTCCCCATCACGCCCCCTTATGGCCTAACCATGCACGCGCTCCGCGGAGCACGTCCTGTGACTACCCTCCGCGTTGCGCACTCTTTCCGCAGCACCTCTTGCGCCCTCTGGAATCTGCAACCCGTCTCGCCACGACGCACTTAGGGCCCCTCGATGAAGCCGAGGTCCAGTCCGTACAGCTGTCCCGTCTCCTCCGACGTCAACACAAGGTAGCTCGTATTCGACGCCTCCCACGCTGTCCAACTCGACAGCGGCGCCTTGATGTCGAATCGGAACGGCCGTCGCCGCTTTCGATCCTCTTCGCCCCACAGGTTGCACTCCAGTCGCTCTTCGAGTTTCCCGTCGTAGGCGAGAAGCTCACCGTCCAAGCCGATCGAGAGGACAGGCCTCTTCTCGAAGTCCTCGATTCCCGAGTCGCGTGAGATCGAGACGCCCGCCAGGCCTCCGCTGGGAAGCTCAGCCGAGTCCCTCACGTCGGTAAACAACGACACCGGCTCGTTGCCGTCGAACTCGCCGTCCTCGAGATCGAACAGGGTGCGGTAGATCCCCCCGTCGAACGTGCTGGCGTACAGCCAAGCCTTCCCTTTGTCTGATGTGATGACATCGACAGACGTGACGCGTGCAGCGCCGGCCTGCTGGAGCAGCATGCTTCGGCCGATCCGGGCGAGACTGACCATCGGTTCCGACACGGAAAGGGCATAGAGCCGGCCTGACGCTGTCCCGAAGAAGACATACGCGTTGTCTCCGCTTCTCGTCAAGTCGGTCGTGATCGTCTCCACCGGGAGAAGCTTGAGGCTCCCGCTCACCTCGTCGGCCTCCACGTCGACTCGCCCAATCCACTCGCCGGCGGCGAAGTAGGCGTAACGGCCGACGGCAAGCGGCGCACCGGAGATCGTGATCGCCTCGCCGGTCGGACTCGCGATCTGGACGGTCTCGAAGGATCCGCCTGAGTCCGTCAGGGCAAGATGCAGTCCTGCATCCGAGGCGACCGCGATGGCCTCCTTGTCGCCGCTGCCTACGATCTCAGGGCGCGACACGGGCTGCCCGATCGACTGAATCCAGAGCGTCACCGGATCATAGTCGAACCCCAGGAAGATCTCGTCCTGAACCGCCATAACGGAACCGTCTGCACAGCTGAGGTAGATGGAGTCCCCGGCACGGTCGACGGCAAAGCCCACTACGCGATCGGGAAGATCCTCGATCCGCCAGAGAATCTCAAGCCCCTTAGACGTCACCTGCGAAACCAGGAGATCATAGCCCCCATCGCCGGCTAATACGGGAACGTACACGCGGGGCTCGAACTGGCCGGTTCGAAGGCCGGGCGCCACCCCGAGGGGTTGGTCCGAGCCGCCTGTCTCGCAGCCGGGGAAAAGCCACTTGATCACGGGCGTGTACACGTCGAGTGTACTGCCCGCGTCCTTCGGAATGGTGAACTGGTTGTAGTCCTTGTTGATCGCGTCCTCGTCAAAGAGCTTGACTTGGATGCTGACCTTGACCGGATCGGCAAGATTCGCGTCTGCGGCAAGCTCGTCGGACAGGAATCCGAAGTCAAGCTGGAATGCCAGGCTGTACCGCGCCCCCAGGCCGTCGACAAAGCTGTCATCGTCGGTCCCGAGCTCCGCCGTGTCCAAGAGAACCGCGGCCAAGAGATCCTCCCGTTCGTCCCACTGCCCCGACCACGTGTATCCCATGTACCCGCGCCTCTCGTGACCGGTCACCGTATCCGGAAGGACCTCGGTGCCGACGTTGGCCAAGGGGACGATGTATTGGCTCGACAGGCCGCTGGATGCGAAGCTGACGATGCACCCTATGGGCAGCCTGACGTTGTTCTGCGGATCGGGGTCATTGAACAGGGCTTGAACGAGCCGCTTGTTCTCCGTGCTCGTGAGAATGGCAATCGAAGCGGGGTCCCCCTCCCCATCGACGTCAGCGCAGTCGCCCTTTCCTCTCGGGAACACGCTGTTGCAGGGCACGTCGTCGGCGCTTCCGTTGACGGTCACCGTCGCCTCGAAGTTGTAGCGGCCCGCATCGACCCCGATCGGCCGCCAGCTGTAGACCGTCGACTGCTCCGTCCTCCCGGGAGCGATCTGAGTCAACGCGTACGTGCCTGGAACATCCCACTTGAACCCCGTCACTTGGTTCACGTACACGTAGCTGACCTGGACACCGCTGACGGGCTCGGTCCCGAGGTTCTTCACGTATGTGACGACGTCCACGCGGTCGTCTTGCGTAGCAACTCGTTGGCCCAGTCCACCGTTGACCTTGTACTCAATTCGCATAACGGCCACGTCGGCCGCGATGGCCGCTCCTCCGAACAAAGCCAGCAGCAACAGTGTGACCGCCACTGCGGCGAACCCGTGGGCCCTGCCTGTCACAAGGCTTCCGTAGCCGCGCATCCTGCCTCCTAACCCCGCCCCCGGCCGGCTGCAAGCATCCTTGCCGGCCGCGTCCATCTAGAACGTATGACTGACCACCACAGCGTAAGCCGCACCTTCCCGGGGAATGAAGATGAAGCCGATACCCTCCGGCGCACTCGGTTGGCTTCCCTCGGAAATCGAGAAGTGCACGCCCAGCTCCGGCTTCGGGCCGTCCGCCGGATCCAGATTGATGATCTGCAGTCCGAAGCGGTCGGTCTCGAACAGCATGTCCTCGTTCCCAGCAAACGACCGCAGACCCGTCTCGACGGCTTGCGCCCGCAACCCGTCATCCCGCGTCACCTGCACAAGGATCCGCAGCATCCCGAGGAGCAGCAGATCGGGGGTGTTGACAACGGCGCGGAGATACTCTTGAGTGGCCGGAGTGTCCCCCGCGACCGTGGCGTAGGGCACCACGTTCCCCGACTCGTCGAGCATCGGCTCACGCGCCGCGAGCTGCAGCAGGATGATCGTGTTGTGTGACTGCCAGCAGATGGTGTAGGGGAGTGCCGTCATTCCCTCCGCAAGCGGCGAGTCGTGGAAGGCGTTCGGAAGGTCCCTGAGGGCGCCGATGTCGAGACCCGTGACGCTGTACTCATCGGCGGGAAGGTTCACGCCCTGGTTACGCAGGAACTCCCTCGGGTTCTCCTTGAACGAAGCTCTCAGCGCCTCGACATCACCTGCTACGTCACTCAAGTCGTCATCGAGCAGATACATCGCCGAAACCAGGCCCTCCGCCGTCGCAGGATCGAACTCCGAGATCAGCGAGAACAGGTGATCGACCGTATCTGCAGCGGCGAGCAGCCCGATCAACAGCCCCCCGATCACAACAGCGACCCCTACCGCTCCTCTAAGCTCTCTTCCCGTCTTCATGATCCATCTCCTCCTCTACCGCAGTTTCGAGAAGGAGGCGACAGCGCATCCACGAATCACGGAGTCCGCTCTCCTTCCGTACGGTACATACCCGTCGGCCTCGCCTATCGTTTCGAGTAATCGGCGGAGGGCTGTCACCGATTTCATCCATCGCTCTCGTGCATCCTACCACAGCGCCGGAAGAATGTTAAGGGAACGGCCTTCCCGTGCGATCGCGAGCCCGGCTCGTCAAGTTCCTTCGAACACGATCGGCGGCGAAACGCTTCCTCGCTGAGGCCTCGGTATACTCGGACCATGGTCGATCACCCCTTGTCCGTTCACAATCTGAGTTCCGTCACGTGCGCAAACGCCTTGCGCGAACTCCTCGATGAGGGCGTCACGCTGACCAGTGAAAGCGATTCGCAATCCACACCAGGTGAGACGGAGATCCTCGTAGCGGGTCGCCCCTCCAGAGAGGGTGTGGAAGCCTGTTCGAACCTTCGGATGCTGATCGTGCCGTTTGCGGGGGTTCCGGAGGCGACACGCGAGTTGATGCTGGACTTCCCGCACGTCGCCGTCCACAACCTGCACCACAACGCGGCTGCGGCCGCGGAACTCGCAATCGCTCTGTTCCTCGCGGCTGCAAAACGGCTGATTCCGGCCGACCGTGCTCTTCGCACCGGCGATTGGTCCATTCGATACGCCGACACCGGCGACTTGCTCATCGAGGGCAAGACCGCTCTCGTGCTTGGACTCGGCGCCGTCGGCCTCCGGATCGCTCGAGCCTGCAGGGGATTCGGGATGAAGGTCCTCGCTATCCGAAGGCATCCGAAACTGGATCAGCAGACCAACGTGGACATCGAGGTCCACGGCACAGATTCGCTTCACGCGGTTCTTCCAGCGGCCGACGCACTGTTCATCGCACTGCCGTTGACGCCGGCGACGCGCGGCCTGCTCGGCGCCCGTGAACTCGCTCTCCTTCCCGCAAGGTCGGTTCTCGTCAACATCGCCCGTGGGCCGATCGTCGATGAGGAAGCGCTGTTCGATGCGCTTTCGGCTGGACGAATCGGAGCCGGCCTCGACGCCTGGTACAACTACCCTCGCACCGCCGACCGGCGTGCATCCACCTTCCCCTCGGCGTTCCCATTCCACATGCTCGATAACGCCGTTCTCAGCCCACATCGCGGAGGAGCGTTCAACCAGCCGGAGATGGAGCGGCTCCGGATCGAGCACCTCGCGCGCCTGCTCAATGCCGCCGCCCGCGGTGAGGCCGTCCCGAACCGCGTCGACGTCGACGCCGGCTACTGAGACTCTCCCGCGCCTGTCGGCCGCGCGCCGCGATCGCAAGGAGCCGTCCCCCAGACCTTCAAGCCTCATCCATCCGGAACTCACAGGGGGCTCACAGGCTGCGGCTACCTTGAAGCGACAAGCACCATTGAAAAAGGAAAGCACCAAATGACACGACGATCCCAACGCGCTGCCTCGATTGCCGCTCTCGTCCTGGGCGTGGCTGCCTTGGTCGTCTTCCCATACGTCTTCGCCACAGACGATCCCGCGCAGGAAGTCGGGATCACCGACTATCAAGGAGAACGACTCGGCTCGGTGGACGACTTCCGCGAGAATCCGATCGCCGGCATTCAGGCGATCGATCCGGAAGCGTACTTCCTGCGGGTCGACGGTCTAGTGAGTCAGACGGCGTCCTTCACCCTTCCTGATCTCGCTGGATTCCCACGCGCCGAGAAGCTCGTGACGCTCCGGTGCGTTGAAGGATGGTCGGTCAAGGCGCTCTGGGAGGGGATCCCGCTTGCAGAGCTGCTGTCCGTCGTCCAGCCAGCGCCCCAGCCGAACATGGTCGTTTTCCACGCCGTGGATGGTTACACGACATCGCTGCCACTCGACCTCATCCTCGACCGGAACCTCATCATTGCCGATCGAATCAACGGCATCACGCTCCCTCCAGCACGCGGCTTCCCGTTCCTACTCGTCGCTGAAGAGAAGTGGGGCTACAAGTGGATCCGCTGGCTGACACGCATCGAGCTTTCGGATGACCCGGAATACCGGGGGTTCTGGGAACGCCGTGGCTACGACAACAACGCCGACGTGGACGGCCCAATCTTCGAGTCCGCGTACTAGTCGCGGGCACTCGCGCGGATGCCCCGGTGGCACGAACAAGCCGCACGCACGCTCGGCTCTAGCTCGTGAAGTCCACCTTGGGGGTTTCGCGAGCAGCCTCTTCGATCTCGAAGAACTCCTCTTTCTGGAACCCGAAGGTCGAAGCGATCAGGTTCGACGGCAAGACCTCGATCCGCGTGTTCAGCTCGCGCACGTTGGCGTTGTAGAACCTTCTCGCAGCCTGGATCCTGTCCTCGGTATTCTGCAGCTCCCGCTGGAGCCCGAGGAAGTTCTCGTTCGCCTTCAAGTCCGGATACGCCTCAGCGACGGCAAACAGGCGTCCGAGAGCCTGAACGAGCGGAATCTCGTCGGCCGCCTGCTGACCGGGCGATCCGGTCGACGCCACAGCGCGCGTTCGCGCCTGGATGACGGCGTCGAGCGTCTCCCGTTCATGTCCCGCGTACCCCTTGACCGTCTCCACCACGTTCGGGATCAGGTCGTAGCGCCGCTTCAGCTCGGTAGCTATGGCCGACCAGCTCTCGCGCACGTGCTGGCGCAGCCGGATGAGCGCATTGTAGGTCCCCATCCCGAACAGCAGGGCGAGTCCTACGACACCTAGAACGACGTACAGTACGATCATGTTCCTCCTCCTTCGCGAAGTACGTAGCCAGGAAGCCGATCGAGGATTCCCTCGGCAACGGCAATCGCTTGGTCGAACACCTCCGGACGAAACCGTCGACTCCGCCAAACGATCATCTCCTGCCCGCCGAACTGCATCGAGAACCGTGGCATCGACAACAGAAACTCGATCGTTCGCTGATGAAGCACATCATACGCCCAACGCTTGTCCGAACTCTTCACGTGAAACGCGCGGCTGAACTCGGCCGATTCGAAGTCGATGTCATCCGCGCCGAAGAACTCGCCGACTTTGTCGAAGACGTTCTCCGATCGGATCCGAAGGGGCTTGAGAGGGACGGCGCTGCCGAGGACGATCGCGGAGAAGTTGTGGACGTGCCGTTGTTTCCCGTGCCCGATCACGTACCGGTAGTCGAACGCGACAAGCGCGCGGCCGCTCCGGGATCCTTCCGACACATTGTAGGCTCGCCGAGTATGCCCAACGCGGAGGCAGTTGAAGGCCGGATATCGATCGTCGAACGACCTGTCGGCCTTTGGATCGAAGCGGAGCCCGTTCGACTCGGCCCACGCACGGAGCTTCTTCCGTCGTGCCGAGGAGAAGTACCAGGCGATGCCGATCGCCACGGCGGCAAGTGCGATGAATGCGAACGTATTGTCCATCTTCGATCGGCCTCATCTTACGCGAAGGATGCTGCCTGTCGAACAGGCGCTGGCATTCAGTGTCCGCTTGATCCGGGCTAGTACATCGTCTGCAGGCCGATCAACCCCCGGTCTCGGGCGCGACGCTCCGCAAGCCCGCAAACGTAGAAAGCGAGGAAGGCAAGGGCGATCGACGACCCTGCCACAACCGCGAGAAGGGCTCCGTTCGACAGCCCATCGAGCGCACGACTTGAACCGATTCCGATCAACGACCGACGGATTGCCTCCAGCCAGTACGTCAGCGGGATCGCCTGGCCGATCCACCACAGCCAGACCGGGAGCACATCAAGCGGGAAGACAACGCCGTACAGGAGGTGAAGCGCTCCGGCGACGGCCTCGCCGATGTAGACGCTGTGCCGGGCCGTAATCAGCGTGATGCCGCCAAGCAGGATGCCCAGGAAGGAGAGGATCGCCGCGCAGCAGAGCGAGACGGCGACGAACAACGGCCAATCAATGGCGGCGAAGTGAATCGGGATCCTAGTTCACCGGACAGCTGTTAGCGTGTTTCGGGTGGACAGATGGACTGGCCCCTGCCCTCAGCTGAAGGCAGGGTAGGAGAGGGAGCGCGCGCCGGATTGGCCGCGGAATACGTACAGGTGCAGACAACCAACAGGGTTCGAAGGAGAATCATGAAACGAGCATTCCTCGTTGCGGCCGTGGCCACAGCAATTCTGGGCGCGACAGCGAAAGGAGTCGAGGTCGGCCCCATCTCCATCGGTGTCCACCTCATACCTTCCGTCGAGGCCACTGAAGAAGCCCGTCTTTGGGACATGTCACTCTCTCTCGGCGTCGGCGTCACGCTCGACGGATCGAACCGATTCGAGCTTCACGCGGTGACGGACTCTCAGCTGACGAGTCTCGGGATGACGGCGCTCTACTACGGCCGCTTGACCGATCGTCTCACCGCCGGCACGGGCATCACGATCCTGTGGCCGCTGGGCGAGGGGCAGACGCTTCTGAAGCCGCTCCTCGAAGCATTCGCCCACGCGACGACTGAATACCGGCTGGGGCCGATCTTTCGAGGTGAGTTCAGTCTGTCGTTTCCGTTGCTGACGGCGGCGTACAGGCTTGACGAGTGGCGGATCATCCCACTTGCCGAGCTGCCGAGCCTGTCAGCGGCGGGCGAGGTGGATCTCGCCGATGATGCAGCATTCCAGGCCCAATTGACCCTTCAGCCCGTCATCGTCGACACGACGCTGCTGCAACATCCGATCGGCAGAGTGGGCGATAACCTCCTGGTCTTGCCCTCGATCTCCGGGCTGCTCCGTTTCATGCCGTAGCAGTTCTGCGGACGTGCTCCGCCGGTACGGAGTTCGTGGGCGTTGCCCTTCGCTCGGTCTGCCGCCGATGCGCGAGATGATGAAGCCGCTCGATGACCCGCATCGAACTAGAAGAGCGACCCGATTGCCGCCGCGATATCCAGGCTGACGGCCCACCCAGTGATCGTATACCACAACGCCGCGACACCCATCGCAAAGCCCGCGATCGCCAGCGCTCGAATCGCACGGATGTCCGTCCGCATTCCGAGCATCCCTGCTCCGATCGCGACGACCGCCATCAACCCTGCCAAGATGAGCGAGCCTCCAGCGAAAACCAGGGTCGGAATCGCGAACAGCCCGAACAGGAAACTGACCAAGCTGAAGGTGACGTCACTCCTCATGCGGCCTCCCTCAATGCTCGACGAAGCAAAGACCGTGGGCGCGAATGCTTCGGCACGACGCGTTCGAACCTCCCGGACCGGCTAGGGCACCGGATCGAGCCGGATCTCGCCCGACCCTCTCCGGCTGTGACGCGTAGCGAAACCGTCCTGCAAGTCGTGGTACGAGACGACGATCGCGTAGGCTCCTCCTGGACGCAGAGGCTTGTCCAGATCGTCGCCAGAGTCGAGTGGAATCATGAACTCAAGCACCGTGTGATCGGCCCACTCAGATCCGGCGGAGGACATAATATCGTCCTGCCCACCTCGCTCTGTGTCCGGAGCGTGGTCGGTCGGTCCCGTGCCGAAGTCGTCGCGCACGAAGACCTCGCCTTCCTGGACGTAGCCGATGATGTAGTTTGCGCCTTCCATGCGGCTCACCGGGTCGAACCCGATCGCCACGTACCCCGTCCCCGGACTCTCCAGGCCCACGCGTAGCGAGTGGCCATCGTTCATCCAGTGCACCATGACATCGATCACGACCGTCGAGTGGCCGTACTCACCGAGATCGATAACCCCGTCGACGGCCCACAGCGGCGAAGGCCGGATCGGGGTCGTCTCCTCGGGTGCGGGCAGCTCCGGTACGACGGCCTCTGATGTAGCAGGCTCCGGCTCCACCGTCACCGGCTCGACGTAAACGTGGTCCGGATCCGTCGTTTCAAGAGCCTCAGGCACCCCATCACGTGGCGACAACAGCACCCAAGCCACGACCCCGGCCGCCACCAAGGCGACCGCCAAGATGATCAGGAGCGTGTTGTTCATCGATATCCCCCTCCTTCTTCCTGCGATCCCTGCCACTCTAGTCGAACAGCGGGAGCCATTCAATGCCGCGGAGACAGGCGACATGGTGAGCATCGTATGGTTTCTTGCGCGCATTGAGGCAGCGAGTACCGTGTTCGCGCCGAGGGCGAACGTGATGCCGATCACACAAGAAGCTCCCGCCCGTTTCACGTTTCACGCATGCCAATATCCAAGTCACCCCGGTTGTTACCTGATGAAGGATGCGGACGGCGACGTCATCTACGTCGGAAAGGCGAAGAGCTTGCGAGAACACCTGAGTTCGTACTTCCGGGCTTCCTCCGAATCTCATCGGAAGGCGGAGATGATCGCTCGGATTCGTGAGATCGAGATCTCCCTGGTCCGGGACGAGCGCGAAGCGCTCGTCCTCGAGAGCAATCTGATCCGCCACCTCAATCCGCCGTACAACAGCCGCTTCACCAGGGACGACGACAGCTACTACTACATCGCCCGAACGAACGAGGCGTACCCGCGCTTCGTCCCGTTCCGGAAGCGCCGCGTCAACTACGCCCTGACAAGCGCCGGTGGCGAGGCCTCGGCGCTGTTCGGGCCGTACGTGGGACGGCGCCTCCGCAACCGAATCCTCCACGCATTGCGGACCCGGTTCCCGATTCGTCTCTGCCACACGTTGCCGGAGGAACCGTGCCCTCGGCTCGAGACAGGGTGCTGTTTCTCCCCATGCGCCGGCCTCATCACGAACGATGCGTATCGCCGGATCGTCACATCCGCGAGTCGCTTCCTGCGTCGCCCTCCGCAGGCATTCCTTCGGTCCCTCCATGAGCAGATGCAATCCGCCGCCGACCAACGCGACTATGAGCGTGCCCGGCACCTCCGGGATCGCTTTGTCGCTCTTACACATGCGGTGTCGCCTCAGGCCGCCGAACGGAGCAAACCGCGGAATGCGGACGTTCTCTGTATCGAAGGCGGATATGCTCTCATGATGCACGTTCGCCGTGGCGTCATCGTCGGGCTCGGCGCGCTCGTTGTCCTCGATCAGAGCCGCGAAGGGCTGCAGACACACCTTCTGTCGGCCTACGAAGTCACCTCGCCGGATCTGGATCTGCTCATCGCCAATCGGGCGATCGACCGGCGACGCCTGAAAACGACCCTGCCTATCGTGGTTCCGCGAACGGCCGCCAGCTATGCGGGCCAGCTCCTCGAGATCTGCCGGATCAACCACGAGTACCGAATGCAGGTGCAGATCGAATGGCAGTCGCAGTCAGGCGCCTAGCGAACTCCAGATCTAGGATTTCACCCGACCCGGCTCTCGCCGCCTCTGGCAAAGGCCCCACGCAAACAGCAGGCCCCGCCTTCGGGACGTCACGCGCTACGGATCGAGTCCGAACTGGAAGCGAAACTCGAGAAACGGGAAGAACCCGCCCCCGACCGACATGGCAAGGTTCGCGGTGAGCCGACCGACGAAGGCACGCCCGAGCGCCAGGCCCGCTCCGAACGTGAAGTACGTCGAACCGAAGTGCGACAGCACATTCGTGACGTGGCCGAGCGCAAAGAAGAAACTCGCAGCCGTCGAGATCGTGTTCCGGATGTAGAAGCTGTCGAACGTCCAATACGTCTGAAGTGCCGTCTCCCGAACGAGTGCGCCCAGCAGGAACCGCCCGTACGCCTCCAAGCCGGAACTGAACGAAGAAAGGCTGAACGATGTCGAGATCGGAATGCCGATACCGAACTCCATTCGCCCGGACGCGCTCACGGGTTACGTAGCTACCGAAACGATTCCAATGAGTGCGGCGAGCACCACCGCAAGCCTGATCCGTCTGATCCTCCTCATCTCCATCCCCCCCCTCTTTGATGGTTGAACCGGCCCATCCTAATGCTCTCGGTCCATCACGCCAACTGCGACGCGCCGGGCCGTCCGCGACTACCTAGCCGATTCGCGAGCGGCCCCACGGCGCTCAGCAATCAGCACATCGATCGCACCGGTCTCGAGCAGGCCGGCTTTGCCCCATCCCTCACGCCCCTTGGGGACGTTCGGACGCAGGCGCATGTACACGTCCATCGCCATCCGATCAAGGTCCTCCGGCTCGAATGTTTCGGCGAGTGTCTGGAGCTTCTCCTCGACGAACTCGAGGTCTTGCTTGAACTTCCCTGTCAGATACTTCCGCACGCCGCCTTGGTACCATCGGCACGGCCCTACTGAGCGCACGCACGCCGTCGGGTGTCCGCACGCAAGGAATCACCCGGTCCATCATCGCGACCGTCTCCGCGCCGATCGCTTCCCGCTTCCCCCGAACCTTCTCCCGCTCCGCTTCCGGGCGGGCTTCGTACATGCCGAGTCTCCGCCCCTTCGACTGCGCCACCAACCCCGCGACGGCCCGTCCGAGCGTGAGCGCTTCGTCCCCGCTGTAGCCAAGGCGACGCGCAACGACGGCCGCCCACAACGTGAGAAAGGGCGCACGGTTGATCCGAATCTCAGCCATGCAACCAGGATACCCGGATCGACCCTTTCCGAGAACCGCCCCGTGAGGTCAGGACACCAACGAGGCTTGACGAGCCTGCGCACCTCCCTGTCATCCGCGCTTGCCGAGCGCCCACTTCGGGATGACCCCGCCCCCTGGGTCCCGCGGCACGGAGACGATTTCACCATTCGTCTGGCCCTCCACCAACGCGTCGCTGAGAGCGACATCGTCTATCTCTCGTCCGCGAGCGTGGAGTCCCTTCATGATTTCGCTCTTCAGCATCGGCTCACGGTGTAGCGCGAGCATGAGCAGAACCGCTTCGCGCGCCGGCAGATTCTCGAGTCCGACGCCGTCGGAATCCGGCTCCTCCTCGTCATCGGGCTTGGGCTCCGTCTTGATCACTTCGCTATCGAGTTCTTGGCGCAGCGCTTCTGCGTACTCCGGGTCAAGGCGCCGGAGCACGTCGAAGTACCACCGTCCCACGGAGGCGGCCTTGCGCTGATCCTGCTGCATTCTCTGCGCGAGATCCCCTATCGCCTGAAGGAACTCATCGAAGCTGGCAACGCGCGTGACCGCCGCACGCACCCGCCCAGCTAGGTACTCCCTCGCCTTCTCGATGACGCCGGGCGGGAGAAACGCGGGCCAGCGCTTCTCAACGATTCCGTCTGCCACCTCGCGAACACTCCTCAGAAGCTCGTCGAGATCGATCCCATCACTCCGATGATCTGGCATCCGCTCCACCTCCACTTGAACTGTGCCGTCCATACTGACACAGCACGCAAGGGTCGTCAAACCGCAGACCGCGGCATCCGAACCCTTGAGCGTGCTTCACCGACCGAGATGTGCACCCTATACTGACGCGGTGAGACGATGATCAAGCGAATCCGCGGTGGAGCCATCACGTGCGTGTCTCTCGTCGCGTGCTTGTTCGGCGTCATTGCAGGCGCTGACGCGGAACTCACGTTCGTCCCCGACCCCGGTGTTCGCATCGACCACGCGGGACTCGCGTCACCAAGCTACGACGAAGATACCGGCCTCTTCTATCTCTACTACGAGGATGAGAGAACCCATCGTCATCTCGTCGCGACGTCGGAAGACGGACTGATCTTCGGGCCCGGGGCGAGTCCGACCGAGTGGCTTCACGATCCTCGGGTCCTCGTGATGCCGCAGCCAGACGTGGAGGGGCGAACGATCTACCGCCGCTACGTTCATCAGCCCGATTCGACGTTCATCAGCGAGAGGTCGCCCGACGGGAGACACTTCACGCGAGACGAAGGGATCCGCTACCAACCTCGCGCTCAGGATCTCCCGGTCAGCGTCTACGATCACTTCGTCGACTCCCAGGGCGGGATCGTCCTCCTCTACATCGGCGACATGTACGGCGTGCCTACTCCCCTCCGGGGAACGACGGATCGACCTTCCGGTTCGAAGACGACAACCCCCTCGACGACGCCGATCTCGGCGGCGGCCCGAACAGCTACGTCGACCAGAAGTCGATCCTCCTTCCCGATGGCCGAAGGCGCCTGTTCGTGATGAGGCAAGGATCGACCTACAGCTTCATCAGCCCAGATGACGGGGCAACCTTCGCGCTCGAACCGAGCGTTCGATTGACACCGGCAAGTTTCGGCGACCTGCGGATTCGGTCTCTTCACAACCCGTGGCCCGTCCTGCTGCCCGATGGGCGTGTCCGGCTCTACCTCCACGGGTTCGTCGAAGACAGTTCGGACCCGCACAATGCCATCCTCAGCGCGACACAGGAGGGAGGGTAGCGGATGATGAGAGCGATCCTCGTGACGGTCATGCTCCTCGCCGTCGCAACGGCTCCCGCGACGGGGATCTCGTCGACCGGAGCACTCTTCGCCAATCTCGGTATCGGCCTCGTCAGCGCAATCGGCGGGACGGCCGTCTCCCTCTCCGTAATTGGAGAACTCGCACCGACGTTCGAACCGCGGTTCGCCAAGATCGCCGTCGTCGTCGGCTCGTTGACGATCTGCGGCGGCCTCGGCGGCAGCTTTGGAGTTCTTGTCGCGGGCCGCCTGTTCGGGATCGATGGGAACGTGCGAGGGTGCCTGCTCGGTGGACTCGGCGGCGGCCTGCTGAGCGCGTTCACCGAGCCGATCGCATACGCCCTCGCGCTCCCCCCGGCCTTCGCCGAACTCCTCGGCTTCGTCATGCTGCCTACACTACCGGCCGTGGGGGCAACGCTCGGCTACAACCGATAACACGCGAGCAGCCGGCCAGAGTTTCGACGGGGCGACCCGCCAGCAGATGTGCCTCTGCTCGGAACCCATCGGGAGTCCGATGCAGTCGCAGCACCAAAGGACTGATCCGGATGGATCCGTTCCCCGCCTATTGCTTCGGTGGCCTAGGGAGTGGCCGCCACGACAAACGTCCAGCCGAGCAGCGTGGAGACCGCGCTGACCGACGTCGCCAGATCGACGCCCGCCTCGGAAACACCCTCCAACAGAAGGCTCGTGTCCGAGTGAAGGGCGATCTGTCCAGCCTCGTTGTGAGCGTAGACGACGACGCCTTCCGGCAGCGCCAGCGCATCGGCGATCAGCCGGCTGAGGTCGTCGAGGTAAACCGTGACGCCCAACGCGCCGATGATCGTCCCGCCCCGCTCGATCGGGACGGTCATGACCATCGACTTGCGGCCTGTCGACTTGCTCACCACCAGATCGCCGAACGTCGTCTCCCCGGCCATCACCTTGGGGAAGTACGCTCGGTCGGACAGGTTGCTGCCCGTCAACCCGCTCTCGACCTTGTAGTACGAACCATCCGGAAGCAGATACCACGCATTGAACGAAACCGGCAACAGCTCGAATCGACCCAGCAGGTCGCGCATCCCGTCCCATATCCCAACCTGCAGATCCGCCGTAGAGGCGAGGACCCCCATCATGTAGACAAGCCCGCCGACGTGAGCCTCCGTCAGCGCAACCACGGCGCCAACCGAGATCCACAGCTTCCTCACTTGCAGCTCCTTCCCTAGAGAACCCAACGCACCTCGAGTCGGCGCGTCGAAGCCAACATCAACGCAAGGCGGGACGATCAGGTGCGTCGTGCCAACGGCGAACCCGGAAGGACCTGCAGAACGCAAGGCGGGCCCATCCCGTCGCCGCATATCGGAGCTGCGCAAGCGCTACGGACAGCAGCAGACACAGACCGGTTCCGGCGGAGCCGGCCAGTCACAGCATCCCTCGGGCGGGCGTAGCGACGCGAGCACGGGATGGTTCAGCAGCCCCAGACCCAGCTGAACGTGTCTCCCCGGTTCGAAGAAGACCAGGACAAGGTCGCTCGCCCAAGGGAGGACGATGCCGTCGACAACGCCATCGTGACGGAATGGCCTCTGGATCCAGCACGCGTAGGCATCCAAGTCGTAGACGTAGCAGCGGTCCGAGATCTCACCTGCAAGGTCGCGAGGGATCATCGCCACGTCGGGAAGATCGTCCTCGGCAATCAGTTCGTAGAGGACGTCGCGCATCATGTCTTCGGGGTAGTTCGGAGGCGTCGCCCACTCCTCAGACGTGGGCATGACACTCAGTGAGAGGATGATGCCGAGGTCTTCTTCGGCCACGCCTTTGCACGCGTACCACCGATCGGCTGCGATGTCGGGGACGAGCACGCGGAAGACCGGGAGGCTCGGCGGCGTCGGATAGATGCAGCAGGGTGCAGCCTGCACTACCACGGAAAGAGCCAAGCAAGCGAGAAACAACCGGATCGCACGACTAGCCAGCGTCATGACAGCAAACACCTCCTGCCCCCCACCGGGCCTGCGCGGAGACGCTGGCCGCTGACATGCTATACCAATGGCGATTCTAAAGTCAAGGAAGGGTTGGCCTCGCCGCTTGCTCGATCCAGGAACTACTGATCAATTTGCTGATGTGATGCGCCCGCGATCATTAGCGGGCGGCCCTTGATGTGTCGCTACGCTTTTGGTAGTATGCGTGTAAGCGGAGGCGCGTAAGCGGATGGAGGTGAAGGGAAATGGCAAATAGTCTGCTACCCACGGAAGCGGAGTGGCTAGAGGCGCTAACCGCAGTTGATGAGAGTCTGGCAACTCTTGAAGAGGAGTTCCGGCCTCTCGCGAGGAAGACCGCAGCGTTACTGCAGAAGAAGCTGGCCCGCTTGGATGAGATACTGGGACAGCGTGATCGTGTCGCTGAGAAGCTTGCGGCCTTGAAAGAGCTATACCCTGACCTGGACACGGGGGACGAGGTTCGAGATAGACAGCAAGCTCCGTCTGAGGCCACACCAAGCGGAGAGTTCAGAAACATGCCGGTCTGGCAGGCGGCGAGAGAAGTTCTTCGCCGGGCTGGTCGCCCCATGTATACCAGAGCCATCGCCGATGCGGTGAGAGCTGGCGGAAAGAAGATTGACGAACCTAGATCTTCGAAACTCAACACGAGCATGCGGCACAAAGGGCACATCTTTGTCTCGGAGAAACGGGACAAGAAGAGCGTTTGGAGTCTGGTCGAGAGCAGTACGGAAAGAGCAGGGAGTGACGTCTGATCAGAGACCGTCACTCCCCTTAGTCGCCGGTGTGGTGGAAGTTGGCATACGCAGTTGACTCGCAATCAACCGTCCACCTGGTGGACTTGCGGGTTCGAATCCCGCCACCGGCATCAGGGGGCAGCAGGTTGCGGGCAGGCCCTTATAAGTCCACGCCCACGGGTTCAACTCCCGTTGCCTCCATTGCATGACCATTCTACCGAGAACCGACCCTAGATCAAAGCCGTTCATGCTCAATCGTCCTTGTACTCAGTCTTTGCGAGTTCAACCACGAGTGCATCGCGCACTATCCCGGACTCAGTTTTCCCGGATACCGCCGCTGCTTGTTTGAGCTTGCGCTTCATACTCAATGGCAAGGAAACCTGCTTAGGGACCAGTTCATCGTTCTCGTACATCGGCTTCCTTGGCATGGCAGTGCGGTTCATTCTACAAGCAATGAATGATCGAGTCAAGGGCTTGACTTCCTCATTCATTCATTATACAATGAACGTATGGAAGTGGGATGATGAACCTGATCGAACTGACAGACAGAATCGGCAGCGAAGAGGAAGCCCGGAAGTTCCTGGAGGAGATGCGCTGGCCGGAAGGCGTCCGCTGTCCGCGATGCGGTCACGAGCACATCTCCCGGCTCAAGGACTACGCGAAGTTCGAGTGCGCGGCCTGCGAGTACCAGTTCAGCGTTACCAGCGGAACGTTCATGCACAAGACCCGGACCTCGCTCCGCAAGTGGCTGATCGCCATTCACCTCATCTGCGAGAGCAAGAAGGGCATCTCAGCCAAGCAGATCGAGCGCACAATCGGAGTCAGCTACCCCACCGCATGGCACATGATGCACCGCATCCGAGAGGCCATGAAGCCCGGAGAGGCTGAAATGGGCCTTGGTGGCGTCCTTGAGATGGACGAGGCCTACATCGGCGGCAAGGAGAAGGGCATCGGCCCCGGTCGCCCTGGCAAGCGCAGCAAGAAGACCGCCGTTCTCGGAATCGTGGAGCGCAGTGGTCGCGTACGCTGCAAGGCCGTCCCGAACGTCGGCATAGCCCAGATCATGGATTTCGCGGCACACGTGATCGAGAGAGACGCCGTAGACGTGATCTACACCGACATGCACTCCGGTTATCGGATATTCGACGGTGTCTACGACCACAAGTCGATCAACCACAAACTGTCCTACGTCGAGGGCGATATCCACACGAACGGAATCGAGGGATTCTGGTCACTTCTCAAGCGTGGAATCCATGGCGCATTCCACCATGTCAGCGCGAAGCACCTGCCTCGATATCTCAACGAGTTCATATGGAGATTCAACAACCGAGAGAATGAAGAGATCTTCGAGACGCTTCTGAGGAATTGCGGGCGACCGCTTACGCGCTCGGCCCTTGTTGCCTGTTGAGATCCAAATGACGCTCAATCTCGTTCTCAGCGTCTCTGATCTCCTGCGTCGCTACGAAGTACTCATCATCCAGCCATCTGAGCAAGAAGGCCATGAAGCGACCGCAGATTTCTATGTCTGTACATGGGATTCGGATATGGACGCTAGTGGGAACGACGATCCGGACCTCTATCTCCACGTCGCCAAGGATATCCTTCTCGGCAGTCTGATAAGCTTCGCTCCGGTCGGCAGTCCTTGTCAAGATGGAGGACCTGAAGGTGGGTTGACTGGAGACAACTCGATATGAGATTGATGAATCATCGATATCCAGCGTGGAAACCTCTACACGGCCCAGGTTAGTCAACTCGACTTCGATAGTCCCCGCGTCTTTTGTGGCTAGAAACTTGATAATCTCGACAAGATCACCCATCCGCTTGTCGATGTTGGTGGCCAACTGCGCCCCGGCGGTTCGAAGATCACCGAAGCTCTTTTCGAGCATCATGCCCACGCCGTATTTGCTCCAAACTGCCATATAGATAGTGACAATCCCAACTAGGAGCCCGGCAAGTGCTATCCACGTACCCGTGCTCATAGGACCGCTCCTTCTCCGCATCCCTGCTTCGGGCTAGGATCGCTCATATCCGGCATCTCCAGAGAACGAAGGCTAGGTACGTGCTTTCGCATGGATTCATGGAGGACTCTAGCGGATAGTCTCGTGGAAGTCAATACCTGATCGAGCCAGGAGAGCCTACCCTTCCTTGACTTTAGAATCGCCATACCAATTCGGGCTCGGATGGAAGGCTGCCGCGCTAAACCCCATCCTCAAGCACGCAAACGTAGTACGCTGGAATCCGCCGCTTGGCATTGCCGCAAGACCCGTCCTCGAGTCGTGAAGCAACTCGCATGCTGCTCGATTCCGATCACCGCCGCTCTCCCCTGCGTTGGGTGGCACGATGCATGGATCCACCTGCCGTTCACCAAACGACTATACGCTCCCCAATCCGCCTTCACATCTGCGAACGAGACTCCCTGCCATCCGTTGAGGAGGGACGACCATGAAGAACGCTAGGAGGATGTTTTCGCTGTTTGTGGCCGCGCTATCGGGCGTGATGATCGTCGGTTGTTCTGGGCCGATCGTTGTTGGCCCAGGCGCCAGCCAGCCGGCAGGGCCTCCTGAGTACGGGCTCATCGATCCGCAGCAGGCGGCATCCGTCATCATCGAACATCAGGAGGATCCGCATTTCGTTCTACTTGACGTCCGCACAGATCCCGAGATCGAGGCGAGCCACATCTCCGGAGGCCAAAGCCTCGATTTTCGCAGCTCCACCTTCCAGCATGATCTCGCCCGGCTCGATCGCGGCAAGACCTACCTGATCTACTGCCGAACCGGCAATCGAAGCGGACAAACCCACCAGATGATGGAAAACCTCGGATTCGAGACGATCTACGACATGGCCGGAGGAATCACCGACTGGATACGCATTGGATACCCCGTCTGCCAAGGGTCGCTCGACGCCGAACATACGTGCTCCGGCGAGTTCCCCGTCCAGGAGACCGAAGCCTGAAGGAGGAAGTTCAACATGCCCATCGATCCTGTCTGCAAGATGACCGTCGACAAGCGTACGCCTGCTGCAACATCTGAGCACAACGGCGCGACCTACTACTTCTGTGCGCAGGGCTGCAAGCTCGCGTTCGACGAGAACTCCGAGAAGTACCTCAACGAGGAAGGCCGGATCTCACGCCTCGCCCGCTTGAACCCATTCACACGGCGGGACCACGCGAAGCGCGAGAGTGGATGACATGATCGGACGCAAGGAGAACAACGTGCAGCCGCCCATAACGCCTCGTGTGATGCTCCTGGCTCTGATTGCGAGCGCCGTCCTCTTGGCCGGCTGCAGCCACTTGTCGGCTCCGATCGCCGTGGCAACCGCCACGCCCTTGGACGGGTATGCACCGCTGGAGGTCACCTTCGATGCCGGGGGTTCTTCGAGCCCATCCAGCGCCCCGGTCTCCTACGCCTGGGACCTCGGCGACGGGACATCAGCGCCCGGCCCGGCGATCTCCCACACGTTCACGAACAAGGGAACTCACCGCGTACGTCTGACCGTCACGGACGAGCGCGGCCGGACGGGAAGCGACACGGTCACGATTCGAGTACTCAATCGGATTCCTCACGCCGACTTCCGTTTCTCGCCCTACGGAGCGCCCCGCGACTACCCCGTCTTGTTCGACGCGGCGCCATCCGATGATTCGGACGGCGACATCGTCTCCTATTCGTGGGATTTCGGCGACGGAACGTCCGCCACGGGACTGCGAGTCCAGCATGTCTTCCCGCAGAGCCACGCCGAGTATCTCGTGACCCTCACCGTGATCGACGATGACGGCGCGGAGAACCAGAGCGCGAGAACGATTCGCGTCCTCGGCTGCGACACTTGCGGCTAGGCGTCGCACGGCGCGGGTTCCTCGAGTGCATCGAAGCGGAGCGGTTGACTTTTCCGTACGAGAAGGAAGAGGCGATCCTCCGAGCAAACAAAGGCGGCATGGCGCCAAGCTCGATCCTGCGCGCTTGTAGGACCTAGGAACCCGACCTGGTATCCTCGCCACACGCCTGGGCGAGGATCTCCAATACCTGCAGCGCCCGCTTCCGTCGGAAAGATCGGAAGACCACGCGACGTCCACCCGGCCACCGGAGCACCACCAAACGCGCTACCCCGCGCGTCATCCAGTCGATGTGCATGGCCGCACGCACGTCGTCGAGTTGCGCCAGGATCTCGCCCATCCGATTGCGTAGCGCGTTCGACTCGAGATCGATGACGAGCACGCCCGCGACTTCATCCAACGGCAGGCGACGACGTTCGTTGAACCCGCGCACAAGGAGTGACGTCGGAAGCGCGACGACGATCGCCCCCAAGAGAAGTCCGTACTCCGAGACCCTCGAGCGCAGGTCCACAAGGTCGGCGATCCCGAGGATCCCCAGAACGAGAAGAACTCCGGCAATCATGGTCAGCCCAAACAGTGCGAAGCCCGGCCCCCACAGCTTGCGATCGACGAGCAGGATGTCCCGCTCCCGCACGTGGATCTCGTACCCCTGATCCGTAATCACCATACTGCCTCCTCTGAGGAGTGCCGCGGCCGACCGCTCAGTACCCGCGCTCGACATCGACGAAGCCACGGAGTACCTCGCCAGACCGGAATCGGGCGAGATTCTCCAGGAAGAAACCGATGATCTCTTCCGGGACGTTGAGGCTGGCGTGATGAGACGTGATGGTCACGTTCTCCATCCCCCACAAGAGGCTTTCCTTGGGCAGCGGCTCTTCTGCGAACACATCGAGAATCGCCGCGCGCAGCCGTTTCTCTTCCAGCGCCTCGACCAGCGCCGGCTCGTCGATGATCGCGCCCCTTGCCACGTTCACTAGGATCGCCGAGGGCTTCAGGAGCGCCAGTTCCTCACGCCCGATGAGACCGCGCGTCTCCCGCGTCAACGGAAGGCACAGGACGAGCACGTCGGCGTCCGCCAGGAGCGTCGTGAGGCGATCGGACGCGTGGACCTCGCCAAACCCCGGGAGATCTCGCGACGTCCGCGCGAGCCCGACGGTTCGCAAACCCATCCCGCGCGCGCGGGCCGCGACCGCTTGCCCGATCGAGCCGGCGCCGAGGATGCCCATCGTGCGACCTCTCAGGGATTCCACCGCGAGAGGATCCCACTGTCGCGAGGCCTGAAGCGCGTAAACGGCGCGCAACCGCTGCGTGAGCGCCAGCAGATGCCCGATCACGTACTCTGCGATCTGATCGCCAAACGACACGTCGGCCCGCGTCAGCTGGACGCCCACCGGGAAGCCTCCTTGGGCAAGGAACACGTCAACGCCCGCCCCCGTGACCTGGATCCAACAAAGACGTTCGGCCCGCCTAAGCGTCCGCGCTGGGAAACGGACCGAGCCGAGGATGACGTCGGCCTCCTTGATCCGCTCCTGGATCTCCTCTTCCGACTCGCAGAACAGGAAGCGGACATCGTCTGAATCGACCAATCGCTCGCGATACGGCGCACTCGATTCACGCGTGTAAACAAGGACGTTGAGTTGCGTCTCCATCCACGATCACCTGAGGGAAGAGCTTACGCGACGCGGACGTCGGAGTCCGTGCGCCGGGTCGACAGTCAAAGCGACGATTCCTCAGCATGCGGTATTCTCTGCGGAATTCGCCTGAGGGGGCACTCAATAGATGAAACGACTTGCCGCCGTTCTCTGCCTGTTCTCACTGATCCTCACCGCCGTTGCCGCGGCTGCCGAAGTGCACGCACAGGATTTCACAAGCGTGATCGCCGAGGCGGACGCGGCCTTCGACCGCTGGACGGGGACCTTCAAGTTCTCCGCCTATCAGGAGAGACTCGAAGCGGCTGTCTCCCTGTGGGAGCAGGCCCTGCCGCTGATCGTGGATGCGAACGTACAGACCAGATCCCATGTTCTCAACCACTCGGCGCAGGCGTACTTCGAACTCGGCGAGGCGTACTTGGTGTCGCCGGAAGAACGGGAGGAAGCCTACGGCAAGGCCAAGGAGTACGCTCTGGCGAGCCTGCGGCTCGACCCGGTTTTCGGAACCACGGAAGAGGAAGGAGGATTCCGGGCTGCGCTGCTGTCGGCGCGCGACGTGACCGCAATCCTCTGGTACGGCAACACGCTCGGACAGTGGCTTAAGTACCACCAGGTCACCGCGATTCTCGGCGGCGTCCTCGATGTCCTCGCGTCCTACGAGCGGGCGATCGAGCTCGACGAGACCTACCTGGGCGGCGCCCCTCAACGCTCGATGGCGGTGCTGATTGCACAGGCGTACTTCGTCATCGGCAAGCCTCGAGACGATGCAGTCGTCCACTACGAGCGACCGATGGAGATCGATCCCGCCTACCTCGAGAGCTACGTCAACTACGCCCAGCACCACGCACGCCCAACGGGTGATGAGACGCTGTTCACCGATCTGCTCGCCACGGCAATGCAGCTAGCGGAGGACCCGCAAGTCACGGCCGCGTGGCCGTTTTACAGCGAACTCGCGCTCAGGCGCGCCAGAACGATGCTGCCGTAGCCGCCGCGACGCTTCGCGTCTCTCGCGGCGATGTCGCGATGCATGAGGCGAAGAGGCAACGCTCTCTTCGTAGCCGTCGGTGATGCCAGACTCCCCTAGTACGTCCGTCCCTTCCACGCGCCTCCCCGCCCGCTCGCGTGTCGTCTGGCGGAGGAGACCGTCATCGCCACATAGAGAGCGCCTGCGACGGGGAGGAGCGGGGCGATCCACCTGCCCGCTCGGTGGTGCTGCACGATTGGAACAAAGGTCGCCGTCATCACTCCCCACGTTGCGGCGCCTGTCGCGGCGAGGAGAAGGGAGCCCGGCACACCAAGCGCCGCGGCAATGGCGCCTCCGATACAGGTCGCGGGCGCAACCGCGTAGAGGAACAACATACCGAGGATCGTTCCTGTCAGGTTCAGCGGAGAGTGGCCGAGCTGAGTGTAGGCCGAGCGGGCGACCATCTCCCACACGCTCGCTAGGCTGCCGTATCCGCGTACGCTTTGGACCCCGCGCGAGAACCCGAGCCAGATTCGCCCTCCGGACCGCTTTACCAGTCGCCCGAGCGCGCAGTCGTCGATCAGCGCCGAGCGGATCGCTTCAAGCCCGCCGGCTCGCTGGAGAGCGACCCTTCGGACGAGAACGCAACCGCCTGCCGCGCCCGCCGTGCGCCGCCTCGGGTCGTTGACGAACCGGAACGGGTACAACTTGGCAAAGAAGTAGACGAACGCCGGAATCAGGAGCCTGTCCCACGCCGTGTCTACTCGAAGCGTGGCCATTGCCGAGACAAGATCGAGGTTGTCTTCCTCCGCTCTCTCGACCAGCGCCGAGAGCACCCACGGCTCATGGGCGATGTCGGCATCGGTGAACCAGAGAAACTCGGACGGCCCCGCCGCTTCCGCCACGGCCGCGGACGCCGTCGCCCCCTGGTGCATCGCCCACACTTTGCCCGACCATCCCGCCGCCAGCGGCTCACCGGAGAGAGTCGTCAGCCGGTTCTCCGCCGACATCGCGCGGGCAGCGCCTCGTGCCGCTTCCGCCGTCCCATCCTCACTACGATCGTCGACCAACAAGACGCGAAATGGCCCGGCGTAGTCCTGTGCGAGGACGGTGTGAACCGTACGAGGGAGAACGTCGGCCTCGTTGCGCGCAGGAATGACGGCGGCGACCGAGGGCTCGAAATCAGGCTTGCGCGTCGGCGCTTCGAGACGAGGAAAGGGCCGCCAGAAGAAACCGCGACCAAGTGCAAGGACGATCCAGGCCAGGAGAGAAGCAGCAGCCAGGCTCCACAGCACACCCATCATGGCCCCCTCAACCCGGATTCCCTGCCCATTCGCATCCTCTCCCGCTGCCTGGCAATCATCCCAGGTGAACGGGTGGCTCGTCCAGAGGAACGAAGACCGGGACGGACCGCAAAGCGCTAGTTCTCCAGTTTGGGGGCGGCGATCAGTTCGCGAGAGGTTCCGCTCGCTACATCGATCTCGACAAGGCGCGATAAGTCGTTGCCAACCTCGAAGGTCACGCCGAGTCGCCCGGGACCGAGCCAGAGCAGCGACTCGACACGCTCGGTTCCCGGCACCACGGTCGTCTCACCGGAGCCGAGGTCATGCAGCATGACGCGCCCGGTCGCGCCGTCCTCCGTCCCAACGTAGGCCAGACTCCTGCCGTCAGCAGAGAAGGCGGGCATCATGCCGCCGGCCGCGATCCGCTCGGCGCTGTCGAACGCGACGTCGATCAGGTAAACGGCCGGAACGGCCACGTCCGCCGACGGCTCGATCATCGACTGATCGTAGAGCGCCAGCGCGATCCACTGGCCATCCGGGGAGACGTCGCAGAAGAAGCTGTGCGGCAGCGTGGTGAAGGCCTCGGCCGTCGACTTGTTCAGAACGAACGACGCCAGGTCCTCGCCGTCATCCTGCGACGGATCCCAACGACCGATGCGCCCGACGGCAAGATCGCCGTCTCGATCGGCACCGATCAAGAGCAGACTCGATGATGCTTCGGGCCACTCGAAGGAGAGCAGGTCATCGAACAGCCATCGCAGCGTGCCGGTCTCAGGGTCGAGTACCTCCAACCTCCCCAGTTCCTCCTCACCGAAGCTCAGCAGCACAATGCCCTCCTCTCTCCAGACCGCCCTGGCAATCATGCGCTCCGTCTCGAGCAAGCGCGCCGGAACCGCATTCGGCGACGCCTCCACGCGGTAGAGCGTCGACAACATCGGTTCGAACAGCTCGCCCGACCGAAGCTCGACGTAGAGATACTCGCTGCCATCCGGTGACGCGGCGAGCAGTGCGCCCGCCTCCGACAGCGTGGCCGCGGGCACCGGGATCCACTCGCCCTCGCGCTGCAGATGAAGGACACCCGCTTCCGGGAAGAGACTGTAGCTCCCGTCCGATTGCAGGAAGACCGCCAGCTCTCCGTCTGGACCGGCAATCGGATGATTGATCGAGAACAGGCAGCCCGTGAGGCCGCTGACAAGGATCAGCACCAGCAAGGCCATCGCTCGACGTTTCATACCCGAAGTCTAGCACACGGGGACAGGCAGGCTCGCTGTATCAGCTTCGAGGCCACAGAATCAGGATACCGCACAGAAACCCGATCCCGGGCAAGGCCAGTGCGAGATCGATGAGAAGCGTCCGCAACGGCACGCGCTCCACGATGTACCGTGTTCGAAGGCCGCCTGAGACGGGATAGAAGCCGAGAGCCCAGCCGACGACCAAGCGCACCGCCCACAACAGGGAGAACGCAATCCCCATGAAGGCTCCGTAGAGCAACGGATGCGCCCAGAAGCCGATGCGCCCCGCGACGTACCCGACGACGCCTCCCGCGCCCACAGCGAGGCCCCGCGAAGTGACAACGTAGTTCCAGTGCCTTTGACCAAGTTCAGGGTCGAGCGCCCTCAACAGCGAGCCCTTCTGCTTCCGGTATCCTTTGAACAGCCGCCGATGCGCATACTCGGCAAGCGCCGCGTACATGACCAGACCGATCACGAGCAGGATTCGAGCCGTCACCGACGCGTTCCCTCCTTCCGTGCACGCTCCCGCAGGTCGCACCGCAAAGCACCTTAATGCCGAGGGCTTAACGTAGCATACCCTTAAGATGCGTTGTCATACAACACCCTCCTACGAGCGATTCATGAATCCATGTGCTGCGTGATAGCGCCGGGCCAACCTCAACCCCCTCTTCCGCCGTCGCGCGCAACTCATGTACGCGACGTGCTTCGGACACGGGATCTCAACCCCACGACCATCGAACGCCTCTTTGACGCGCGACGGACAGGTCGATCCGACACGTCTTACAGCCGTTGTCGTCGCGAATCACGCCTCCGTAGGCCTCCCCGTTGGGCACGAGGGTCTTGCTTTGCCATGCAGTGTCATCTATTTCCTGACTAGCTCCTCTAGTCCTCGCTAGCTCTTGTCAGTAGGCTGGCGCGGGTAACCAATCATGGGAAGACGCAGAATCTTCAGCCTCCCAGCTGTCTGGCTTGCAGTCGTCTTGGTCGCCGCTTCAGCATCCGCAGCAGGCGATTCCGTGATCATCGCGAGCTGGAACGTAGAGAATCTCGGTGCTAGCACGGATATCGAGGAGAGAGCGGAGATCATCCGGCAATTCGACATCGTGGCTCTTCAGGAAATCGAGAGCATTGAAGGTCTTGACTCCCTCCTCGCACGCGTCGAAGCGATCACGGGAGATGACTGGGAACGTGTCGTTTCTCCCCAAGTGGGAAAGGGAAATGCTGCCGAGTACTACGCCTTCATGTACTGCACTAATCGTGTAGCTTATCTCGCGGAATCCTCCGGCGTGTACCCGGAACCTATGTCGGACGACTACTCCCGCGAGCCGTTCTTCGCCACGTTTCGAGCCGGCGAGTTCGACTTCACGCTGATCACCGTGCACATCACCTGGGGCTTGCTCGCGAGTCTGCGGACAGCCGAATGCCGGCGCCTCGGATCCGTGTGGGACTACGTGCAGAGCGTCAATTCGGAGGAGGACGATCTGATCCTCCTCGGCGATTTCAACAGGGATCGGCCTACGCACTCCGCTTTTGACCCATTACGCCAGATGGGCATCACCCCCGTGTTGACCGAAACGGGAACGCGAACGACCTTCGGAAAGACGGCCGCGGGAGGCAGCTGGTACGACCACATCTGGGTCGACCTTGAACACACGAGCGCTGAGTTGACCGATGAAGCCGGAGTGGGCACTCCCGCAGAGAACTCATCCGGCAGTGGCTGTCCTTTGTCCCTCAAGGAGGCGTCCGACCACTGTCCAGTCTGGGCCATCTTCAGCACAACCCACGATGACGATCCAAAATGCGAGTGAGACGCAGGCTGTCCGGAGGGCCACAACTCCCGGTGAACGAAGGTCGCGGCTCTTCGCAAGGCACGCGATGGTCCGTCCCGAAACTAAAGCTTGGGCCCGCGTTGACCGCGAGCCCAAGTATCGACGTACTGAATTCCGCAGTGCAGGCCCCAACCCCACAACACGCTAGAGCCTGCACCCAGACTCGATGGCGAAACGCAGTCCGCCGCGGCACTCACGTCCGAATCGCGACGCCGCGCACGGGAGCACCATGGCTTCCTATCCGTTGCGCGGCGTCAGATTCCGCTGCCGTCCAGAGTACCCGGAGCGGGACCGAGCGGTTCTCCATCGCCCATCGGCCCGAGCGGCATTTCGTCGCCGAAGCCACTCCCGTCAGGAACGCCATCCCCTGAGTTCGGAGCGGGCCCGGCGCCGCCGTAGACCACCGTCATCCCACCTACGCCGAGAACGAGCGTCACTGCCATGAGAAGAACCAGAACTCTTTTCATTCGAACCTCCCTGCATTGGTGTAGTTGTTACAATCAGTTTCTGATACAAGTATACACTACAGACGCCTGACTTCGAAGTCTACGGTCAAGCTCGACGCGCTTTGGCCCAATCGAGGTCTGCCGACATTTCACGGACCCGGCTCGCCTGTCGCGTCGAACTGCGCCCGCCGGACAAGTAGAATCCGTCACGAGAAGCTTACCGGAAGCCTGAGGCAGTGGAAGATCGACCGTTCCGAAGTCGCCGGGCAATCCGAGAAAGGCAGTGGGCATCGTGAAGCCCCTTCGCAGAGTCGCGCGACATCTGAGGCACTACAAGATTCCTCTCACGCTAACGATGGTCAGCATGTTGGCGCTCGTCGGAATTCAGCTGATCGCACCCCAGCTCATTCGAAGCATGGTCGCCACCGTCACGGATCCGTCTCCCGGCTCGGACGCACTCGGTTTTGTCGCGCGGCTCGCGCTTCTCGCACTGGTGGTCTACTTCCTCCGCGCCCTCCTCCAATTCGTCCGCAGTTACGCCGCCCACGTCGCCGCATGGCACGTCGTCGCCGACGTTCGTCACGAGGTTTATCGCCATCTTCAGCGGCTGTCACTTCGCTTCTATGAAGACAAGCAGACCGGCCAGTTGATGTCACGGACCGTGAATGATTCCGAGCTTCTGGAGCAGCTCGTCGCGCATGCGATTCCAGACGTCCTGGTGAACATCCTCATGCTCGCCGGCGTGACCGCAGTCCTCGTCAGCATGAGCTGGCAGCTCGCCCTTCTCTCCATGCTGCCGATTCCACTGATCGTTCTCGCGATGCGCGGGTTTGCGAAGTACGTACGGCCGGCGTTTCGACAGCGCCAAATCGAACTCGGCGAGTTGAACGCCGCGCTCAACGACAACATCTCCGGGATCCGCGAGATTCAGGCGTTCACCAGAGAGGACAGCGAGTCCGAGCGGATTTGGGAGCGCATCGTACGCCATCGAGATTCCTTACTGCGCGCGCTGAAGCTGATGGCCGTCTTCCATCCATCGGTCGAGTTCACCGCCTCGCTTGGAACGATCGTCCTCATCTACTTCGGTGGGAGACTCGTGCTGGGAGGTGCCCTGCCGATCGCCGACCTCGTCGCCTACTTCCTCTACCTCGAGCTGCTCTACCAGCCGGTCCGAGCGCTCTCTAATGTGTGGGAGAACATCCAGCAATCGCTCGCCGGCGCCGAGCGGATCGTGGAGCTTCTCGACCAGGATCCCGACGTGGCCGAAGTTCCCGACGCCGTCAAGCTCCGCGGTCGAGCACAAGGAGCCATTCGCTTTGAGGACGTGAGCTTCAAGTACAGCGTCGGCGACACAGTGCTTCACGACATCACGCTCGATGTCCCCCCCGGATCCGTCGTCGCCCTCGTCGGGCCGACCGGTGTCGGCAAGAGCACGCTTTCGACGCTGATCCCCCGGTTCTATGACGTCACCGCCGGAGCGATCACGCTCGACGGCAGGGACATCCGCGACCTATCGCTCGAAAGCCTGCGACGCCAGATCTCGATCGTTCTCCAAGAGGTCTTCCTCTTCCACGGGAACGTCCGCGAGAACATCCTGTTCGGCCGCCCTGGAGCGACCGATCGGGAGATGGTGAGGGCCGCACAGATCGCGAACGCGGACGAATTCATCGACCAGCTTCCCGACGGGTACGACACGATGATTGGCGAACGCGGCGTCAAGCTCTCGGGTGGCCAGCGACAGCGATTGGCCATCGCCCGCGCAGTCCTGAGAGACGCGCCGATTCTGATCCTCGACGAGGCGACATCCTCGGTCGACACCGAGACCGAGTTTCTGATCCAGCAGGCCCTCGAACGGCTGATGTCCGGGCGCACGACCGTGGTGATTGCGCATCGCCTTTCGACCATCAGCAGGGCCGACAACATCGTCGTGCTGCAGGACGGCCGCATCGAGGATCAAGGCACCCACGACGAGCTGATGGCCCGTGACGGCCTGTATCGGTACCTCAGTCAGGTTCAAACCACCGAAGTGCCGTAGATTGCCGAATCGCCCGAAGAGGGACAGGACGAGCCTCTTCGGAGCTTCTTTCCGCGAGGTCCGTCCTGTTATGCGCTACTGATCCGCAGCCGCCCGTCTACGGGATCCGCATCTCGATGCCAATCCTGCCGATGCCCACGTTCAGCTCCACCGTCCGCTCGCCCTGCCCCAGTGTGACATCGGCGGTCCGGCCGAAGAAGCCGTGGACGCCGCCGATCATGCCGGGGAAGCGATCGACCGAGACATCGCCGATCGACGCCTTGGCCTTGAGCGTTGCGGACGCGGTCGCCGGGAGGGCCAGCACGATCTCGCCGATCCCCACTTCGGCGATCAGTGCCCGCGCATTCACGTCCGAAAGGTCCAGTCGTCCTACGCCCAAGGCAACGATCAACGCGAGGGAATCCACGCCCTGCAAACGCACCTCTCCGGCGCCGTTCTCGACGATGATCGTTTGCCCCTCGTGTCCGGTGAGATCGACAATGCCGGCGCCGTTTCGCACCGTCAGATCGATGCCGGCCGGAACTTGCAGAACGTAGTCAACGCGGCCGTCGCCCACGGTCTTCAGCGTGGTACCCGTGTCGGACGAATCGATAACCGCCTGCAGCTCGTCGATCCGCCTCTCATTGCAGGTCCGCGTTGCCTGCCACGTCGCGACGAGGTAGGACGCCGTCTGCGTCATTCCGGCGCCACCTGAGATCACGACGTCACCCGCGGCGTTCTCGATGACAAGCAACTGCCCCGCCTCGATGGCAAACGTTCCCTCACTGACGGCCGTTACCTGGGCTTTACCGCCGGGTCCCTCGACCTTCTCGGATTCCGCGGCCCATCCGATCCCACCGAAGGTGAGTCCCAAGCTGACCGTCGGACCGGACATCTTGAGCGAGGGCGCGGGAATGCCGAAGAGATCGCCAAATTCCACGCCAAACACCGGCAGGATGTAGCCCAAGCGGAGCTCGAATCCCATCCATGGCAGCAGCTGCGCCGCCATCGAGACGTAGGGCTGAACGAATCCGGTCGCCAGGCCGATCTCACGATAGGTCGGCTCGATGACGAGGCCTTCCGGCCCAACCGGCTGTGTCACATACCCGGAGAGAGAGAGAATATTGGCGCCCCCTCCGAGCACGGCACCGATCGTCAGCACCGAGCTGTCATCGCCGCCGATGGCCGTGCCGACATCGACACCGCCACCCGCGGAAATCAGCTCCGCACGGAGCTCGTCATTCGCCGACTCGGCAACCATTCCCCAGCCAATACCGCCGAATGCCGGGCCGCCGATCACGCCGCCGCGTCCGCCGCCGCCCGCACCGATCAGGAAGCTCCCTATCGAGGGAAGCCCGTTCTCCGACATGAAGGTGTTGACCCCGGTCATGTCCGGGAAGAAGGCCATCGCCATCGGGCCACCGAATCCGAACCCGCGCACCACAGGCTCAGCCATGACGAGGCTGAAACCTCCGGCACCAATGCAGGCAAGAACCATGAAGACGCACAACGTTCGCTTCATCCGCGATCACCTCTCACGCTGCTTCGGTACGATGTCGCCGAAGACTTGCATCATCCTAATCGCTTCGCCGAAACAATGCGAGAGCCGGACTTGCGAACCACGTGTCTCGCTGCAAGTTGGTGTTGGTGGGACGGCGGTCTCACGGGGAGCCGATGACGCAAGATGGTCCATACGGGTGTTTCAACCATGTCCAAACGGATGTCCCCTCCCTGAAAGGGGACCGTCCGGTCCGGCCTCCGTCTTGGCGACAATCGCCCGATCCGCCACACTGGCGCCGCAAGGAGGTGCGCCATGCGGATCGTAGGACGGTATCTCACGACGTGGTCGCTGCTCGTAATCTGTGCAGTGACAGCCGCGTACGCACACAAGCCGGTGGCCATTGGCGGGACGTACCCCACATTCGACCAGCCTCTGCAGATGGAAGAGATCGATGTCAGTCAGGTGGCGTATGCCGAACTGAACGACACCCATCGCGCCCTTTGGCTGGCATTCGCCGTCGAAGCAGGAACGCGACTCGATCTGTCTTTGGGCGTTCCGGTCATCGAGCGACTGATCAACTACCGACCCAGTCTCGCAGTGCTCGGACCTGGATTGCCGCCGATCGAGCTGCCATTCGAGGTGCCGTCGGATTCCGGCGGCATGCTGTTCGAGACATCGGCGGCTGCGACACCGGATTCCTTCCACGAACCCTTCACCGGAACCGATTCGTGGATTCTTCTCGAGGCATCGGTCGATCTGCCGCAGTCAGGCACGTACTACGTCGTCGCCTGGCCCTCGGGCGCGTTGGCCGACAAACTGTGGGTAGCCATTGGCGTGCGAGAGAAGTTCGGCCTCAGCGACCTGCTGTCGTTTCCGACGATCGTCCAAGACGTGAGAGCCTTCCACGAAGTAGCGCCTCGATCGAGAGGCATCGGCACGGCCGGCAAGCTCCTCTTCCTCGGACTCACCGCGGCGCTGCTCGCCCTGTTGGTTTCAAAATCGCGGCGATAGCACGCACCAAACTCGCTCATGCGCTCGACATCTCTCTGGCGCGCCTCGAGCAGCTCACAGGCAGCAAGAACGAAGACCTGACGAAGGTGCCGTCTCGATGTCCCGCAGAACTGATGCCGCAGCAGCCTGACCGCGCCCCTGGTAGGTCGATCGACGGGAAGGCTCTGAACCGACGTCCGCATCCCGCGCGACGGACTGATTCCGCAGAAGCTAGGAAGAATCCATCTCGAAAGGAGCATCCGATGAGAGCTTGCATGCTGTTCCTTCTTCCGATCCTCCTGCTACACCCTGCATGCGCAGCCTCACAGATGTTCGTGAACGACTCCGAACAGCCGGCCGATGGCGTCCACATCGAGTTCTCCCAGCCGGTGACGATCACGACACCAGACACCGTCTTCCCGCACCATCACCCGCCGGACGCGTCGAGATCCTTGTGGTTCTTCGGGTGGAAGCTTCCCCCCGATGGGGAGATCACCATCGACTGGCGTCCCTCGCACGCTGAGGTGGTCGGCGTCTACTGGCTTCCGTGGGAGGCGGCCCATCCGCTGGAGAAGCCCGGACGGGTCGATGCATTCGAAGATGGCGACCTGTTCTGCGACTTGGGATCGGAGTGGATCGTCCAGTCCTGCGGCAGCGATGCCGACGTGAATCCCTTGCGCGTCCGGGGCACGCCGGAAGATGCGTATCTCGAGGTGATGACGCAAGGTGACGGGACGGTCTCCGTGACGATCGACTTCCCTCCTCGTGACGTGTCGCAGTACGAGGGTCTGTACCTTCGGATGTCCGCCTCCAATCCCTGTAGCGTGTCTATCGAACTCATGGCGCGGGATCCCGCGTGCAACAGCGACTATCGATTCGTCAACTCGGCAGAAGCCGCCGAACTGACCGGGGCGGCGGCGGAGTACCGCTGTCCCCTCTCCTCCTTCGAGACCGAGCCTGGCACGTGCCCGGCGGACGAGGCGGGGTTGTTGGCCGGTCGGCTGATCCACATCGCGCTGTTCGTTTCCGCTTCCGAGGCGGGAGCGTTCAGGATCCACGAGGTGGGCTTCTACTTGCCGGATAATCTCTAGCCGCAACGGCATCGCCGCAGCTGCGCGCCTCTTGTCTACCGCATCGTCTGCAAGATCAAGAACAGCGTGCCCGTGGTCATTGTCGTGACGGTCAGTCGGGCACGTCGCTAGGACGCTTCATGCCGGATCTCCAGAAGCTCCTCGACAGCCGGGCAATCTTCGCCGTTGAGAACGCGCCAGAGCGCTTCGAGGATCGCGGACGAGATGTCGTCTTCGTGGATGCAGCAGCCAAGCCCTCGGATTCGCTTCACAAGCAGGGAATCTCCACAGAAGACCCAGTGATCCCGGATCTACAACCCGAGGTCGAAGTGGGCGTCGGCGACGGCCTCGTTCAGCGGCTTCTTCGCCCACCCGTCGAACTCCGCCTCACCGAACGTCACCAGGATCATCGCGACCGCTTCGGCCAACGTGCCGGGCTTCTCTGCCAGGTTGCGAAGGTCGTTGGCCACGGTTCGTCCTCCCTTTCGGCTTGTCGCATCACGAAGACGAGGAAGGGCTTGCGTGTCAGGAGCTCACGCCGAGACGCCGCAGCGCTCGTTGCGCAATCCACCGCCCTCCCCGAAGCACGAGTTCTCCAAGTACTAGATCGATTGGCACGTCCTCGAGCTTCTCCAGATGCACGCGGCTCTCGATGTCATAGAAACCCCAACGGAACGCTCTCTTCCGGGCGCAGAGAAACTCCTGGTTCCCGCGGGTCGTGTCGCCGCCGAGGAAGATCCCGTGTGTCGGCTGATACGCGAGCGCCGCCAGTTGTGCATAACGCGCCACGCAACAGTAGTACACCTCAAGTGCTTCCACGCTGGCGCGATCGGTCTCTTCACACGCTCTGTCAGCAATGGCACCGGCGTCCAGGTCGTCGACACCGCCGAGGAGATGGTAGGTCCTTACGAGCCCATCACCGGAGACGAAGTCTTCCCAACGAAGTCGGGTGAGTCCTGTCGCACCCTTCCACCGTTCGATCAGACGCGCGTGCGCCTCATCCAACGGGGGAATCTCCGCGTGCTGCATTTCGGATGGAACCGCAGCGAACATCGCGCCGCCGGCCTCATCCATCGTCCGTACCAGGGCGGCCGTCCCTAGTCCCGTGCCCGGCATGATGAGAACGAGCCGGCTCTCGGGTCCGGACTCGCCCGGCTTTCCGGAAAAGGGCCGTTGAGGTTCAAGGAGCGTCCGGCACTCCGGACGCCCAAGACTCCGCTCATCCAAGGCTCCGACGAGTCCGTAGACCGCAGCGACCAAATCGTTCTCGATTGCGACGTGTTTGGCGGGAAACGTCAACGCCAGCTCATCGGGCTTGTCTTCGGGAATGACGGCAGAGAATGGTTCGCCCGTCACTGCTTCCGCGAAGATCCTAGGCTGTTTCGGCCAGTTGGTCATTGTCGCGATACCATCGTTGACCGGCCCGGCGACAGCGACGGTTACGGCGTTCCCTCTCCAGCCGCGCAACACCTCCTCCAAGCTTCCCTTCAGTTTCTCTAGGCTCTTGTCATGCTCCCCTGACCACGGAGCCTCATACGAGCTCTCGGGATCGACCGAAGGACCCTGGGCCGGCCCTACGCGCCAGTTCGTCCCTCCAATGTCGACGGTCAGGCACGCCGCGGGCTTCTGCCGCGTCTCGCTGCTCATGCAGCACCTCCTCAGGAACCAAGCTCCAGCCTCACGCCCTCCGCGATCTCTCCTTCGGCTTCGCTCCCCGCCGAGGAGGTCGGCCGGTCGGTTGGCTGTTTCGATGTTCCTTCGTTTTGCGAAGCTTCCCAAGAACGTGGAAACTTAGGATTCGACCTCGAGATTGCAGAGGCCTGCCCCCTCTACCGCAGCAGATTTCGGTAAGCGCGCTCGAACGCCCGTCACCGCGGCAGGACGACCGAGCCGACATGCTCTTCGTCCGGGTAGAGTGTCTCCAGGTCCGTCCCGTCCGTCACCGCTCGTAGGATGCCATCGGGCGTACCGACGTAGACGTAGTAGCTGATCGGATCCACGGCAACACCAGACGGGGCTTCGAGCCCTGTGAGGATCGTGGCTTCCGAGCCATACCAGTACAGCCCCACACGGCGGAGCTCGTCCGAGGTCGTGTAGTAGAGATTGTTGGCTCCGAATCCCGGGACCGTGTCCAAGGTCATCCCCTTTGGGTGCCCGACACCCGCGGCGAGATCGCCGCTGAACAGCTTGAACGGCGAAGCCAGCGCTGTCTGAATAGCGCCTTCAAAGCCCTCTCCCACGACGGACCAGGCGAGGAGCTCGGCGTCCGGATCGACCACGATCCTGTCTGCGTAGGTCGCAGACCCGTACGAATACTCGATCAGGGTTTTGACGCTCGAGCCGTCGAGATTGGCTCGCCGAAGACCCCCATCCCACGCGCCGTTCTCGAACACCGATCTCGGCGACTCAGGAAGAGACGTCCAATACACTTTCCCGTGCTCGGCATCCACTGCGACGTCTCCCAGGCGGTTCTCTTCCTGGACCAGCGTTTGGCGATCCGAGCCATCCAACGCCGCGGACTCGAGCACGCCGCCTGTCTGCAACGTCGTGACCCAATAGATTCTCCCTCCGCCGACATCCAGGCCGCTCGGAGGCTGCCAGTTGTTCGCCAAGATCTCCGCGCCGCTCCCGTCGAGGCCGCCGCGGTAGACCGCGTACCCGGAAATCCAGTAGAGGTAGACTCCAGATGCCTTTCGCAAGGGCTTGTCGACCGTCACGAAGCGCTTCTTGACGAGCGTTACCGGTTGCTGGTCTGCGTACCCGACGGTCAGCATGACGCTGTAGGTTCCCTCGCCTGTGTAGACGTGAACGGGATTTGGCTCCTCCGACGTCCAGCCATCGCCGAAGCTCCACCTGTACGACGTGGCTATGCCCTCAACCTCCGACGTGAATCGAACGGCAAACGGCGCCCGCCCTTCCACGGACGATGCAGCGAAGTCGGCGCTCGGCGAAACCCGCAGCAAGCTGCAGCCCGCAAGGACAATCCCCGCGAGCAGAACCGAAATAGCAATGGCCGAAAACACACGTTTCATACGCAATTCCCCCTGTCCTCACAGTGATTGAAGAACAGACTAGCGATGGGCGTTCGTTGCGTCAAAAACCAGAGAAGCGGAGTGCTTGACGGACCTCAGCTTAGGGAATCGGGGGTGCCATGCCGATAGCGAAGACGCAGGCAAGTGGATGTGCACGATCTCGCCGGAACCCTTTACCCATGATCTCTGCCTGGCGTGCTGATTCTTCGCCGAGGAGTTTGGCTTGCTGGATCACGGTGCCGGTTGCTTTCACGTGTCGGTGAGCCTCCGCGAATGAGGCATTTCACGATCTGAACATCCCTCTTGGATTTTCAAGCCCCCGATCGAAGCCCTGCGTGTTCGCATGCACTTCTTCGGATGCGATCCCGCGACCGGGTTGCGTGCTGTGTCCTGAGCATTCAGCAGACACGAGAAGAACTCCCGACGCGGCTCTGAGCGTCTACGTTAGGAGAGGGCACCGAGAATCAGGGTCTTCGACTCCTGCGAAAGGCCAAGTCGCTCGATCTCTCGTTCGGTGCGCTCGCGCGTCACCCAGCCTGCCAGGTAGCCGTTGAGGCGCGCGGCTGCCGTCGAATCGACGAAGCCATCGAAGCTCTTGACCTTCGACTGCAATTCCTCGACAACCGGTTGCATCCGGATTGCCGTCTGAAGGCGGTACTTCTGGTGATAGGCTTCCGCACGCGTGAATACCTCCATCGGCACGATCTCGGTCAGCGGGCGTACGCCCTCTCTGGCCGTCTCTCGGTCGATCAACGCTTGCACCGCCTCGCGCTGGGCTTCGGAGTGGACGAGGACGAGCGACCGGTACTGCGTCGAGGGCGCCCGCGAGAACGGGCTATGGTTCGCCCAGAACAGCGCCAGGAGCTCTTTGTAGCTGATGATCGATGGGTCATAGTCGATCTGGATCGTCTCCGCGTGGTCGCCCAGGTTGTAGTAGCTCGGATTCTCCTTCGTTCCACCGGCATAGCCGACCCGCGTGCGGATCACGCCCGGAAGGACGCCGAACAGGCCGTCTGGCCCCCAGAAGCAGCCCATCGCGAACGACGCGGTCTCCACCGTCTCCGGCACGTACCCCTCTTCCAGCAACGGATCGGCTTTCAAGCCGCTCAGGATCGTCTCCAAAACGCATTCACCTCCATCGGCGGCTTCTGAATCTTCCTCAGCAGACAGGAGCATCACCCCGCCCGCAACGATGGCTCCAAGAAGCAGTGTGGTAGCCAGAATCACGGCTCTTCTTCTCGACATGGGACCATGTTGCCGACCCGATGTGAAGTTCGCGTTCGATCCTTGTGGCGAATCGGTGAGTTGGTCGATGGGGCGCTACGTACGAAGCTAGTCCTCGGCTGGCCTCGATAGGAACTCGTCAAAGGAGATCCCGTCCCCTCCTATGAGAAGCTTCCGGGTGGAGCCGAACTTCTTCTCGAAGCTGAGTGACCGACGGCAGACGGGGTATTCGATTCGGAGTGGTCGTGCCATGCTCCAGCCCTATTCCGCCTGATGCGTGATTGCAGGACCTGACACCAAGGTGCTCCCTTGACAGGGCCCTCCTGAATCACCATGGTAGGCGTGACATGAAACGTCTGGGAGTAGTCGCCTGCGTTCTACTGGCCCTCTGGATCCCGACGATACCGGTCCTCAGCAGCGAGCTCGACGTCGATCGGGCGGAAATCGTGCGAACGGGGATGACGATCGCCGGGGCCGCGGCTGGCCTTTTTGCCGGGGCATCCGTCGGCATCGGCTTCAGCCTCGACACGATCGACACGCCGTTGTCGAACACACTCTTGCTGACGATTCCCGTCGCGGCGGCCGGAGCAGCAACGGCCGCCCTGGCCGGACGATGGATGGCCGACGTGGCATTGCGCCATCAACCCTCGCCCCTTTTCTCCATCATCGAAGGGGCCGGGCTGGGACTCGTATGCGGAGCGATCGTCGGCGGGATCGTCTTCCCTCTCAACTTCGTGATCGCGCACCCTCTCTTGGAGGTTCCCGAAGGCTACTGGGGGAGATTCGACTACCCGCAAACCGTCGGCATGGCCGTCCTTGCCGGCGGCTTCTGGGGCGGCTTCTTCGGCGCCATCGCAGGAGCCGTCGCCTTGCCGGTCGTCTCACTCATCATGAACTTCTAGCGGGCGATGCTACCGCTGCCCGTCCCCAGGAACAGGCCAAGAGCTAAAGTTCCTGCAAGCTGGCCAGCCGGCCTAGAGAATGGATGACTCTTCCCGTCATTCTCACAAGCAGCTCAAGGCTCAGAATCAACGCACGATGTTTCGGACCTCAAATCGGACGAAACTCGTACGAACCCTAAGGGTTCGCGCACTCAGCTAGCAAAGCGCCTGCATCGGTCCTAGCTCGGCAGCGGGAACCCTGCTCATTAAGTCCCGGCCTGCGCTCTTCGGACCACATCCCTGCGTTCCAATTCGAGAATAGGGCCTGCCCCCTATTACTCCAACAACAGGAGGTTCTCGTGGTTCTTGCAGTCCCTGCAGGCCTCGCGGCGGCAGCCAGAAGCCTCACGCGCGCCTCCCGCTTCCCGCCTTCGAGGGCCTATGGCTCGAAGAGCCGTCGAGTGAGTTCCTGTTTGTCCATCCCGAGATACTGAGCGACATCGGAGAGCACGGCACTGAGGGTGCCCAGCTTGAGTGGCTTGTGGTTTGGGATAATCAGGTGATGGGTTCCCTCACGAGCCGACGATGCCAGGCGCAGATGGCTCCCTGTCTGGCGATTAGTCTCGTAGCCATACTTCGATAGGAGATCGGCGAGGTCTCTCCCGCCGATGTCCCGAGGAAGCTTCATGCTGCGATGACCTCGTCGCGCACCTGGTGAAGGCGGATAAGCGAAGGCTTTTCAGCCGCGTCGAAGTGGCAGCGGACCGCATCTTGGATCCTGCTCTTCAGCTCGTCGATCGTCTCCGCCTCGGTGAACACCGAATGGCCAACAGCTCTGGCCTCATATCCGCCCTCGGCCGACTCCTCGACGATGAAGATGATCTCACTTGCCATCGTGCTCCTCCTCGTCCAAGTCACCATTCTACACGACCTGCGACCAACTCCAACGACTCCGCACCGGTGGACTCGAGGAGACTGGCTCGCGCTGCCTTACTGAGGCCTTTGGGCCAGTCGCATGAGATTGTCGAAGCTCTTGCAGCCGTCGCGGCCGTCGAGGAGTTCCGGCAATCGTCGATGCGACGGGCTCCCAGACCACATGCAGTTCGCCTCAGCGAACTGCGAGGAACTGGCCTCAGCCAGCTCCCAAGCATCATGCGAGGCCAAGGTTGACGGGGTGAGGGCATCATGCCGATAGCGAGTTCGTACTATGTCCCCGGAACTCCCCGGTCATCTCGCTTGTCATGGGGTTCTAGAGCGCCCAGTCTCTCCGGCATCGTCACCGCGGCTGTGCCCCGATCCCGTATGCCTACGCGTCAGCCGCGGTGTGGATGACGTGCTGCGGATACGGAATCTCGATGCTGCGGTTATCGAACGTCTCCTTGATGTTGAGCCTGAGATCGCACAGGACGTTCCAGTAGTCGTCGCCGTTCACCCACAATCGCAGGTTGAGGTTGACGCTGGAGTCAGCCAGTTCGCTCACCATCACCCGCGGCACGGGATCCTGCAGAACACGCCCGTCCTCCGACATCACCGACTGCGCGGCCGCGAAGGCTTCCTCGATGGATTCCCCGTAGCCGATGCCGACCACGAGATCGATTCGTCGCGTGTCGTACGCGTTGTAGTTGCGGATTACGCCTCCGTAGATCTGTGCGTTCGGCACCATCACCTTGACGTTGTCCGGTGTCGCCAAGACCGTTGTGAACAGCTGGATGTCCTTCACCGTCCCGGAGACCCCGCCTGCCTCCACATAGTCGCCGATCTTGAATGGCCGGAGGACCAGGAGCAGCACGCCGGCCGCGAAGTTGGCCAACGAACCCTGAAGGGCGAAGCCGATCGCAAAACCGGCGGCGCCGAGAATGGCCACGAACGACGTCGTCTGAATCCCGAACCGCGCCAGTGAGGCAACGATGGCGAATACCAAGATTCCGACGTAGGTGATCTGCGTCAAGAAGCGCTGTAGCGCCGTCGCCAGATCCGTCTTGGCCAGCCAGCGCTTCATGACTCTGCGTGCCAGCCGCGCCACGAGATAGCCGACGACCAACGTCGCGATGGCGCCCAACGCCTGTCCGCCGTAGGCGACGATCCACTCCACGATTCGATCCCACATCACGATTCCTCCTTCTGGTAGCCTCCCACTCTAGTCGATCCGGCACCTCAGGAGGAGCAAGTCACGTGGCTGCTCGGTTCCTGCGGAGGAAGTTCGCGCGACGGTCGCCGTCCCGCTCATCTCGCTCTGCATGGGGTTCTGACACACGAACTCCCAAGGTCGTCCGCTCGTCAGAAGCGACCGGCCCGGCTTGCAGGCCCTTCGCTCGCCCCCGAGAGACACCCTCGCGCCGAACCCTATGCGGAATCGGCAGTCCCAGCCCGTAACCCTCTACGGCTGGTAGTTGTACGCGTCACGCGTGCTCGAGTCGTACGTCCACGACGAGTCGAGAAGCGAGCCGTCGGGAATCCGTTGCCAGGTCAGGTAGTTGTCAGCCGTGTCATCCAGACCAGCGGCCGTCTGGCTGGGAATCGCTCCGCCCGGATCGCGCAGCGACACGCGCCAGCCGCGGGTGTCGTCGAACACCTCGGCCGACGTCACGAAGACGTAGTGATCCCAAGGATCAACTGTGACGTCGCTGGGGAGACTCTGCCAGCACCGGTTCTCGCCCGTGGTGCAGCCGGTTGAGATCGAGACCTCCCATCCATCGAGACTCACGGGTTCGTTCGAAGCGTTGTAGATCTCGACCCACTCCGACCCGGCGTCCGAACCGGCCGGGTTCAGCTCGACCTCGGTGATCATCAGCCCCCACTCAACCGACACGGTCACGGTTGCCTCCGAAAAGTGGCCCTGCCCATCGGAGACCTCGTAGTTGAACAACTCCTGCCCGCACCAGTCGCCATCCGCCGTGTGTTGGACCATGTTATGGCTCAACGACGTCCGACCGAACGCGGCCGGCAACACGGCGGTCAGGCTGAGCGCGTCGCTGTCCAAGTCCGTGTCGTTGGTGAGGACGTCGAAGTAGGACGTCGCGCCGGGCACGGTCTCGTACTCGTCATCTGCCGGTTGTGGTGGAACGTTAGGGCAGCACAACATCAACCGATCGGTCATCGCATTCAGGATGTCCGAGACGTGGTATCCCTCGAAACGCTCACCGACATGGAGCCTATCGGCAATCGGCTTGAGGTCGCCCATCACCCACGTCGTATCACCAATGCTGGGGACGATGACCAACGACCCGACCAGCACGCCCAACAGAAACACCGTCAAGACATAAGCCTTCTTCCGCATCCTGGATCACCTCGCCACACACGCTATCTCGCGGGGACTCGCCGAGGCAAGTCAGCGAGCCCAACGAACCCGCCACAAGCTGCAATCCCGCAACCCACGAACCCAACGAACCCGTTCTTCCCACCCGCCACAACGGCGAGTTATCGCGTCCCGCGGGAACTCGTAGCTACTCGGACGTCGGTGCGAGTAGCCAGACACATGCTGTAGTCCCCCACCCGTTTCTCCCCGCTCCCACATGCTACAGGCCACATGCTGCTATCTGCTCCCCTCCCGCTCGCCGAGTAGCCCCTTGCCTTGCCTTGCCTTGGCATCCAATGCCATCTCTTTCCTGACTATTCCCTCTAGTCCTCGCTAGGACTCGCCAGTAGGGTGGGGGGGGTGATCGTCATGAAGAAGCTGTTCCTAGCGCTGATCCTCGCTGCGCTGGCAGGCTTCACGCTGCACTCAGCCGACACGCTCGATGTGTACTTCATCGATGTCGGACATGGAGACGCGATCCTTGTGGATTACTGCTGGTGGGAAGCATTGATTGACGCTGGTCCTGGCGGCAATACCCCAATGGACGAACTCCTGACTGTCCTCTCTGATCATGTCGACGATGAGACCATCGAAGCGATGGCTCTCTCTCACTACCATGATGACCACTACGGAGGCTTCAGCGCTGTCTTCGATCGATATCGCGTACTGGAGTTCTGGCAAAGCACTGATCCTGAACCCGATAGGTGCGGGCCACACTACATCTCATTCGACCACGCACTACAGACGCAGCCTTTTGCGCCGACTCAACTGACTTTCGGAGATCGCATTTCAGTTGGCGGCACAACGTGGTCCGTTATTGGGCCCGGCGAGCTGCGGGACACCCAAGCCAATGACAATGAGAACTCGCTGGTGTTGCTCCTTCAGTACGGAAGTGTAGCTTTCCTGTTCGTCGGGGACATCCAGACGCACTCCGAGGCAGCAATCAGGACCGTCGTGCTCCCGGAAGGCTGCTTGATTCTCAAGGTTGCGCATCACGGATCGGACTCCTCTACCTCGCTAGATTTCCTGAAATGGGCAGATCCTGAACTTGCGATTGTGAGCGGCGATGCGGATGACCTGCATTCGCAGACAGCTGCAAGCCTTGGCGCGTATGGAGTTCCGATCTTGGCGACTCACAACAACGGTACGATCTGTGTTTCCACGGATGGGGAGTCAGTCTGGGTGACGACGGATACGCTCTCCGGACAGGTCGTCGACTGCAAAGAGGACTAGAGTGTCGAGTTTCGTAGTACTGTTTGCAGGTGGGCGAATGAGAGGGGCGGAAAGAAGAGGGCCACCAGAGCAGAATCACCAGGTAGCGACAAACCAACCTGGGAGGACTGCCGATGACCCTCGAAGACA
>Ga0222701_1000056_pt1 | contig 53922 bp, 51 predicted proteins | sample AntAcemetage1502_FD_179825 | JGI IMG/M metagenome (GOLD analysis project Ga0222701, IMG submission 179825) | Saline water microbial communities from Ace Lake, Antarctica - #1502 | ecosystem: Environmental > Aquatic > Non-marine Saline and Alkaline > Saline | place: Antarctica: Ace Lake... | reverse complement strand
GTCTGCTCCGCGAAGTCGGCCATCGAAGCGCGGAGAGCTCTCGGGCGGATCACCTCCACCGCCCCGCCGAGCGCCAGCAAGTCCCGACGCGCTTCTTCGAAGAAGGGGAAAGAGACGTCGATCTCGACCCACGCATCCGACGCGTCCTCGGTGTCAGGAAAGACGCCGCGACGCTCACCGAGTGCATCGCGGACGTGTGTGAGCGCGCGCTTTCGCACGCGGAGTCTGACGTCGAACGCCGGGCGAGCCTTCTCCTGCCGCTCCCGCCACGTCGACCAGAACACCTCGACATCAAACCCCTTCGGACGCTCGAACCGTGCCTCGTCCATCTGCGCCTCACGGATCCTGGAGAGGCGATCGACGCGCAGTCGGCTGTCCTCTCCTGCCCAGACGACAAACCACGCACCCGCCTTCGCCACGAGCCCGTACGGAGCAATCCGCCTCGTCGTCACGACGTCGAACAGGCGCTCGAAGCTCACACGTACCCAGCGATCCTCCATCGCCGCCTTGTGAAGCACGGATAGATGGTCAATCGGTTCTACGCGTCCGGACCAGGGTGTGGAATCGATGACAATCCGCTTCGTCACGTGACTGCTGGCAGCCTGGCGGGATTCGGGAAGCGCCGCCGTCAGCTTGAGAACCGCGCCCCGAAGCGGGGCCGAGAGCCCCAGATCCTTCAGCGGCTGTTGAATGCTGGAGAGGAACAGGGCCGCGATCTCGTCGGACGTCAGCTGCGTCAACGTGTTCCGAAATTCCTCATGCAAGTAGCAGCCGCCGTGCGGTCCCTTCTCCGTGTAGACAGGGAACCCGGCGACGCGGAGCGCGTACAGGTCTCGAATGATCGTTCTTCGGGAGACCTCGAACTCAAGGGCGAGACGATCGGTCGTCGTACGACCGCGCGTCTGCAGGAACATCAGGATCGACAACAGCCGATCGGCACGCATGAACGCCCTCCAGTGACGGCATTCTACAACTGTGACACTGGATGTCACAAATAGGCGGCAGACTGAGGACAAGGGAAGTGCACATGCCACGAAGAACCGAGACTCGTCCCGTCCGGCTGGAGCCGGCGACACCTGAGGACGCCGGATCACTCGCTGTCGTTGCCGCGCTGGCGTTCTACGACGACCGCAAGTGGATGCCGGAGGCGTTACGGGAAGCGAATCAGGCTCAGGACGATCCGGACAAGGGACCCCCACACGTGTCGTATCGCTGGACACGCAAGGTCATCGAATCACTGAGCGAAGGAGAACGAAAGGCATCTGACACGACCTACTACAAGGTCATCCTCGGGGAGGACCGCATCGTCGGCGGCCTCTTCGTCGTCGCACGGCCGGACCTCGGCAACGGGGAGTGGACGTGCGAGGGGATCTACGTCGATCCGGACTATCAGGACCGAGGCATCGGCCAGGAGATCCTGCGCCAGATGTACCGGCATCATCCTGATGTCGTCCGATGGAGCCTCGACACGCCGGAGTTCTCAACTAAGAACCACGGGTTCTACGAGCGGATGGGTTTCACCAAGACCAACGTTTCGGAGAACCCGGACGTGCCGTTCAGGTTCTTCGACTACGAGAACGCGCTCTCCCAGGAAGAGCGTCTCAAGCTGTGAAAGGAGACTCACCATGGCACTGAAAGACGTACGGATCGTGGATCTCCCGCCGATGCGCATCGCCAGCGCGCTCGGCTATGGAGAGCACCCGGAGGATCAAGCCGTGGGGATAATCACCAAGTTCGCACGGAAGCTGGGCCTCGAGCCGGGATCCCCCGACTACAGAACCTTCGGGTTCAATAACCCGAACCCTTCTCCGGGAAGCCCGAACTACGGCTACGAAATCTGGCTCGTCGTCGGGCCGGATGTGGAAGCCGAGGACCCGATCGAGATCAAGGAGGTCGCGGGCGCGAAGTACGCCGTGACCCGCTTCACCGGGCTCTCGCACATCGGTGAGGTCTGGCGTGCGCTCGTCGCGTGGTTCGAGGATAGCTCGTACACGCGTCCGCCGAACTGGTGCACGTGCCTCGAGGAGATCCGAAACCCGGCCGAGACGGACCCCGCGGCATGGGTGTTCGATCTCTACCTTCCGATCGCGGCGTAGCCGTGACGAGGAAGCTGATATCCGCGGGAGCACTTCAGACACACCACACCGGCGGTGCCATCGTCGCGCCGCCGGCACACCGGACGAGATCACCGCAGTCGACGGATCCTCGCACCCGGAGAGACCTGCACGACGCACTGCCCTCCCAGTGTGATCGCTTCTTGATCTGCACCGGGGCCCGCAAGGACACGCTGAGTCCTACTCAGATCTCTGCTCCTATGGGCATGTCAGTGTACGTTCCCGTCTGAGTCGTCTTCTAGCGCAGTCCTTCACTTGACAGGGACGCAACGCCCCCCTAGTCTGTGCCACATACTAGGTCCCGTGTTGGGAAAACCATCAGTCGAACGGGATGATGCAGGAATACGATATACAACCAAGGCTTCCACCCATGGAGGAGCGATATGAGAAGAGGAAGGCTCAGACTTCTTGGAATCGGCGTTGTGTCTGCGCCCGTCATCATAGTGGTCTTGTTGGCCGCTGGCGCTCTAGGCCAAGAGCTGATCGACCACGCCATCGTCTCCGGACTGCCGCCGATCGATCGAGTCAGCGAGTACACAACGACAGACGGGTGCCTGCACTCGTGGGTGAACGTCGGCCCCATCGACGACGTGCAGAAACTCACCTGGCGCTTCTTCTCGCCAGACGGGAGGCTTTGGATCGAGAACGGCCCCATCGCTGTCGGCGCAGAAGGCGTGACGTACGCCATGGCGCCTGTGGCCCAGGAGTTCATCATCTCCGACGATGTCCCGCTGGGCCAGTGGCGAGTCGACGTTTTCCTGAACGAGATGCGCCTTGTGACTGACGAGTTCCGGATCGTCACCGAGACCGTTCTCGCTGACTACGGCGATGCGCCGGATGATCAGCCATGCGGCTACGCCGCCGATCCGACGCAGGATGTCATCGGGCGCTTTCCGACCCTCTACGAAACCTCCAATGCCCGTGTTGAAGGGATGCCAGGCGCGCACGCGGCAGTCGCCGGTGGGTTCGCTCTTGGCAGCCCCTCCCTGGTCAGCCGGGAACTGGGCGCCATGGACCCTGAAGATCCTGATCGAGTGCCCAACCTCGTGGACGATGACATCGATGACGCCCTGTTCGTGGAACTCCTTCCCTCGGGTGCCATCCGCCTCCAGATCTCCGTTGCCCGCGATGCGCATTCACCCACCGAGGCTGGCTACTTGAACGTGCTCTACGACCTCAATCGTGACGGACAATGGCAACAGTCCGCTTCAGGCGACGAGTGGATCTTGACAAATCTCCCAGTCGATCTGGCGCCCGGGGAAGAGAAGCTCATCGCTCTGTCGATTCCGGTGGACCAGGATTGGATGAAGACGCTGTCCGAGCCACGATGGCTGCGCCTCGCACTGACGTCTGACCCGATCGATGAGGCCGCATTTGACACAGTCGGCGGCTGGGACGGAAGCGGCGCATTCGCTGTCGGTGAGATCGAGGACCATAAGATTGGCGCGGCAACCGTCGAAGATCTCAAGAGCGCGGTTCGCAGGGCACATCATCTGGCTTGGGCCGCGGCCTACGCGCATGCGAGCGCCCTCGCCTGGAACCTCTCCGCCCTCATCCAGACGACATCGGCGATTGCCTTCGACTACGATTCGGCATTCGATTCCGCATACGCCGCCGACTCCGCGCGAGATCGGGCGCAAGCCTACGCGGCCGATACGGCAAGCGCTTGCGAGTCGATCGAGAGATCCGCCATGGCGACCGCGACTGCGATCGCTGCCACTCCTTGCGGCTCAGTCCGCGTGTCTGCGAGCGCCGCAGTTCAAGCGTCGGTGCGTGCCTGCGCCTCAGCGAATGCATGGGCCGCCGCATCGGCCAGTGCTGCCGCTGATGCGCGGGCGTCCGCCCACGCGTGGTCCGACGCCGCGGCCCTCGCGTGGTCGCGGGCCAAAGCGGCGTCTCTTTCGTTCTCGATGGCGGCGGCGGATGCGTGGACTCGCGCGGCATCACTTGCTGAAGCCTGGGCCGAAGCCGAGTCGTGGGCCGAGGCGCTGGCGTCTGTGATCGGGCAATCGAACCTCGAACCAGGTTCGATCGCCCTTGCCGCGGCCTGGGCCGATGCGCACGCGAAGGCTCGCGCATGGGCCGCGACCGCCGTCGGCGTCCACGTCAGTACGCTGACGTTCACGTACGTGGAGACCGTCGCCGAGGCGCTTGCTTGGGCACACGCATCGGCTGACGCCGCGGCCTTCGCGTTGGCCCAAGCAGATGCCTGGGCCAACGCCGCGGCCAACGCGGTCGCCATCGCCGATGCGTCAGGAACGTCGATTGCGGAGACGGCAACGTCCATCAGCAACAGCATTCTGACAGACTGCTGCGACGAGATCGTTCCCCAGCCGGAGCCGTGCGACTGTCCACCCTGCGAGCCGACGCCCTGTCCAACGGTCAGCTGCCCGCCGTGCGAGCGGACGCAATGCCCGGAACTGACCTGCCCTGAGTGTCCACCGCCGACGATCTGTCCCTCGTGCCCTGAGTGCCCGTCCACGGAACCTCGAACGGAAGACGGTTTCCCGACCGTGCTCACGCCCACATTGGCGCGCATGTTCCGTGACTTGATACTGCAAGTGCAACAGACCAGCTGCTCCTCTTCGATCAATCCATGGGAGGACTACGACGGGTACTTCGCCGAGAAGGTTCACTATGCTGCTCTGCACAGCGAGCTTGCAGCGCTGTTCACCCAAACGGCGGCTGCCTTCACGGGCACCGAGGCACAGCGTGAGCTTCTCAACCAGGCCGCGGCGGCAATGGCAAACTCAGTAGCGCAGGAATCCGAGGCCGAAGATCATTGGGCCGCGTGCATAGAGGCCTACTACAGCGAGCAATACAGCCTGTCGGACAGTGAATGGGAGAAGGGATCTGAGGCAAATACGCTCGCCAATCAATACTGGGCCACGGCCGTCGCCAAGCTGGGTCTGGTATTCGCCCAAGTTCTCGGGACTGACTACGACGTGGATCTCGCATCACTCACCTGGGAGAACTGCGCGTGCTGCAACGAATAGGCTCGCGATAGGATACCGCCGGGTGCGGCAACGCGCGTCAGCGGAGCCCGGCGGCGGAGGAGGGAGGTCCCCCGATGACCCGTCTGTTCGTTTCCGTGTTATTGGTGGGGTTTCTTGCGCCTTTCGGCCACATTGGCCGCGGCAGGCGAGGATACGGTCCTTCACGAAGAGCTCGACGCATCCGATACCGGCTGGCTCGTCCATACCGGAAGCTCGCTGAGCGTTGACTACGGCTCGGGCCAGTAGCGCGTGACGCTGGAGCAACCGTTACACACCGTGTCACGGGCACAGCTCTCAGCGGAGCTTCCCGATCGGCTTGCCCTCTCCGCGGAGGCGACGCGCTCCGGATCGGGCGTCTGCCGCTGCGGACTTCGTCTGGGGGGAGAGCGACGAGGACTACTACTGGGTCTACGTCTCGTCAGAAGGCGCGCACGGGGTAGCCCGCTACTGGAACGGCGGATGGAAGACACCATCGCCGCTTCCGCCAGCCGTGGATCCCGCGATTCGCGCGAACGCTTCGAACAGCTACCTTGGAGGTCCGGCTGGCTGCCGACTCGATCGAGCTGCTCGTGGGCAACACATCCTTGGGAGAGCTTCCGGGAATCGACACGTCGCCTTCCCTCGTTGGCCTTGCCGTGTCAATGACCTCGGGCGACCGTGTCCAGGTCAACTTCGGTTGACTGAAGGTCGCTGAATCACTGAACGAGTTCGCCAGCATCAACCCTCCCGACTGGCGCTACCCGACACTCGATGAGGCGATCGCCGCCGCAAAACGGGAAGATCTCCAAGCACAAGAGGGCGGAGACGTGTTCAACCCGTGGTGCGTCGATCTCCACGGCGCGCCGCTCTGTGCAAGCCGTACGTGCGCGTCGACACGCCTCTCCAGGAGATTCCGTGGGAAACGTACTACTCGCGGGAGCAAGGCGGCGGGCTACCCTCCTCGAACGATCGACAGAGCGCCCCAAGCTTATCGAGGAGAGCTATCCTGCTTTGTAGCGCTAAACGGAACCAAGATGCAGTTCCGCCTGGACTACAACACGGTCATCCGGCAAGGGGCACGGGAGCTTCCGTCCTACGATGCGTAAGCGACAGATGCGGGGCAACGACGCGGGTATGGTCTTCTTGTACTTCCAAGTGGACCTACTCGCCCCGAACCCGCCGTTCATGTTCGTCATCACAGGACCGGATGAGACGCTCGAGTTCCCGATTGATGCCTCGATGCTCGGCCCGGAGGCATTCAGGTGAGGGAAGAACGAGACGAGCTGTCGTCAAGACTCTTGTCCTTTCTGTCCTCACATCAAAGCAGTCGCAGGTCGTCGAGGGTGATGATCCGCTCGGCGAGCGCCTTGCGTCGCGCGCCGTATACCGCGTCCTTCGCGCTCCTGGACAGCACGCGCTCACAAGCCGGAACAGCGTAGCGTAGCTCGCTTTTCGCCGCTTCGCCGGGAACCTCGCTGAGGGTGAGTACCGTGTAGTAGAACGGGAATCGACGCCAGCGGCCCGCTCCATCACGCTGCTCGCGCAGGACGTTGACTCGCCGGACCAGCACCGCCGGTCCTACCTCCGCGGCACTGGAGAACCGCAAGTGACTCACAAACGAGTGCGCACACTCGCCGACGACGCAATCTCTGGCCACGAAACAGGAGACGTCGAGCCAACTCGCCGCTCGTTCGATCGCCCCACGAACGCGATGGTCATCCCCCCCGAACAGGATCAGAAGACGAGCGGCCTCGGCCGTGAGCACGTTCCACGTGGAGAGCTTCGTTCGTAGCGGCTCGCCGGTGAAGAGACGAGCCCCGTGGGCCAGATCTTCGGCGGTCGGAGCGAACGCTCCGACGTTTCTTCCGGAAGCCACTTGACGCTTCAGGAGCCACTCGACGAACTCGCCTCGCTCATCAACGGGGTTCGGCCGGCCGCCGGACAAAGCGTCATTGGCGGCGTCGATCGTTCGACTGAGGCTCTCCGAGTAGATCTTCATCGTAGGATTTCCGTCTCCTTGAGCACACTTAGCCATCCTACCCGTCTCACGACCGTCTTGTCGACGTTTCCCACGGAGACCCGTGTGGTAGAATCCTACCAAGAAAACGAGAGCAGGTGTCCATCACGTGCCAGAGCTCTGCGTCTTCCTCTTCGGGTATCCAAGAGTGGAGTGCAACGGAGTCGCCATACCGATTCGTCGGCGGAAGGCCCTCGCGCTCCTCAGCTATCTTGCCGCAACGGGCTCTAGCCACAGCCGCGACGTTCTCGCTGCGCTCCTTTGGCCTGAACATGAGGCGGCTCGCGCGTACGCCTTTCTGCGGAACGCTCTCTGGATCCTCAACGCGACGCCGCTCTCCAGGTGGCTCGTCTCCACGCGGCACACGATCGGATTGCGGGAGGATCCCGAACTATCGATCGACGTCGCCGAGTTCCGAGCCGCGCATTCTCAATGCCTAGAAGACCACGGCCCGGGATGCGTCAAACGCCTGTCCCGCGCCGTCGCGTCGTTCCGCGCCGACTTCCTCGAGGGGTTCTCGGTCGAGGACAGTGAATCGTTCGAGGACTGGCAGTACTCTGAGTCGGGCGCTCTCCGTCAGGAACTGGCCGTCTCACTCCAACGGCTAGCGCAGGTACACGAGGCGCGCAGGGAGTTCGAAGAGGCCATTCGCTATGCCCGTCGCTGGCTCGATGTCCAACCGCTAAACGAGGCCGCACACCGTCGGGCGATGGAGCTTTGCGCGCGCTCCGGGCGGCGTGCGGACGCCCTTTCCCAGTTCGACGCGTGCCGCGATGCTCTGAAGTCGGAACTCGGCTTGGCTCCGAGCGAGGAGACGTCTGCTCTCGCCGAGCGAATCCGCCAAGGCGAAGCGGAAACCCCCACGCCAATCCACATCGGCGACGCCGCTCCGGTCAAGCTTCCCCAATACCGCACCCCTCTCGTCGGGCGCGAGGACGAACTCGCCAAGGCCGCCGGCCTTCTCCGAAGCGGGACGTGCCGGCTCCTCACAATCACGGGGCCGGGCGGGTGCGGCAAGACGCGGCTCGCGGTCGCCGCGGCTTCTCAAGCCGTCGGGCTGTTCCCGGACGGCATTATCTTCGTCCCTCTCGTCGCGACGCCTTCGTCGAGCCACGTTCCACTGGAGATCGCAGACGTGCTCGGAGCCTACTGCACCCCCGATACCGTCGACGAGGAGCAGGCCGCCTCCACTCCCGGCGCCTTTTCCGATCTCCTCCTGGCGCGGCTGAAGCCTCGGCGCGTGCTCCTGGTTCTCGACAACCTGGAGCACCTCCTCACCGATCTTCGATGGGTCGACACGCTCCTCGGGAACGCCCCGGGAGTCACGCTCCTTGTCACGTCGCGACATCACTTGAATCTCCAGGACGAATGGGTTCTCGGAATCGAGGGCCTTCCATACCCCGAGAAGGCAGTGCCACTCCACGATCTCGCCGCGTTTGACTCGGTTTCCCTCTTCCTCCAGTCCGCCAGGCGGGCGAATGCCTCCTTCTCGCCGACCGAAGAGGACTGGGATGCGATCGCCCGCATCGTTCAGCTCCTGCAGGGAATGCCCCTCGGAATCGAACTCGCCGCCGCATGGGCACGCACGATGAGCTGCCGCACGATCGTCTCCGAGATTGCCAAGAGTCTGGACTTCCTGTCGGCACGCCTCCGAGACGTGCCCAAAAGACATCACAGCCTGCGCGCCGTGTTCGAGCAGTCGTGGTCGCTACTCTCCAAAGACGCTCGATCCACGTTTCGCAGGCTCTCGGCCTTCCGGGGCGGGTTCTCGCTCGATGCAGCCAAAGCCGTGGCCGGCGCGACGCTCCCCACTCTCTCCTCGCTTGTCGCCCGTTCGCTTCTTCGCCGCACGTCGCCCGAACGCTTCGAGATGCTTGAGGTCCTCCGCCAATACGCCGAAGAGCGACTGCGCGCTTTTCCCGAAGAGGACGCGCGGGTGCGAGACGCGCATTCCGCCGCGTACGTGTCTCTCCTTGCAGAACAGGAAGGCGCTCTCAAGGGACACGAGCAGCGGAAGTCCTCCGAGCTTGTGTTGGCCGACATCGACAACGTCCGTGCCGGGTGGAGGAGAGCAATCGCAACCGGACGCGTCGACATGCTGGAGCGATCGGCCCTCGGCCTCTTCCTCTACTGCGACATGCGCAACAGCTTCGACGAAGGGGCCGAGCTGTTCCGTGACGCGGCCGAAGGCGTCGCGGAAGCGCACGAAGGAGCCGACGGCGAGTTCTCCACCCTGTACGGGTTCTTGCGAGGGCTGGAAGCGTGGTTCACGCGAATGAGACGTGGGTCGCCCGTGGCGAGGCCTCTCTTCGCCGAGAGCCTGCAAGCTCTCGAAGGGGGCGGTATGGGGCGGGAACTGGCATTCGTCAACCTCTTGTGGTCGTTTGCCGGCTACGGATCGATCGAAGATCGACGCGAGAAGCTCACGGCAAGCCTCTCGTTCTTCGAGGAGACGCACTCCCTCTGGGAAGCAGCAGAGGCGCTTGAGGCCCTCTCTGCCACGCTGATCGAAACCGACAGCAAGGAAGCGCTTGCGCACGCCCGACGGAGCGTCGAGATCCACGAACAGCTCGCAGACCCGTGGGGGATCGCGATGGCCAAATGCACGCTGGGCAGCCTCTACACGATCGCCAAGGACCACGAACGCGCGCGAGTGCAACTCGAAGAGAGCCTTGCACTGAGACAGGAGAACGACCTCGACCCCGTCGGCGCGATGCAGTGCATCTTCGAGCTAGGATTCGTCGCCGGCGAAGCCGGCGACTGGGCGGAGGCCACCCGTCGCTACGCCGCCGCCCTCACCATCGCTGAGGAGAAAGGGGCACGCTGGGCCCAAGCGTCGATTCACGAGCGGTTGGCCTCCGCCTCCGTCGAGACAGGGAACGGTGCCTGCGCCGCGCACCACGCAACAGCAGCCCGCTCGATCTACAAGACGTTCTCGAGGCGCACGGAGGCCGAACGTTGCGAGTCCTTGCTTCAGTCGCTCGATGACTCACAGGAAACCGCCTAGCGGTCTTTCCTCCAAGCGCTCTGTGCGGTTCGCGAAACGGATTCCTTCCCCCTACAATCGCCCCACCTCTTGCGTAAGAAGGAGAGTCAAATGAATGTGTTCGTGCTCGGCGCGGGTCGTGTCGGGGCCGCCATCGCCGCCGACCTTGCCGCGAATCGAGAGTTCGACGTACACGTCGCCGATCGAGACGGCGCTCGCCTGGCTGAAATCGAAGGACGATGGGGAATCCACGGCGAACGCGTCGATTTCTCCCTCCCGTCGACAGTCGCCCGCGCTGTGCGTAACGCCGACTTCGTCATCAGTGCGGTCCCAGGGTTTCTCGGCCACCGCACCCTGCAAGCCGTGATCGAGGCCGGCAAGAACGTCATCGACATCGCCTTCTTCGCCGAGGATCCCTTCTCCCTCGATGAACTCGCGCGCGACAATGACGTCGCCGCGATTGTCGACTGCGGCGTCGCCCCCGGTCTCAGCAACCTGCTCGTCGGTCACGCAACGCGCGCGTTTGACTCGACGGAGAGCGTCGCAATCTACGTGGGCGGCCTGCCCGCCGATCCACAGCCGCCCTACGAGTATCGTGCGGTCTTCTCACCGATCGACGTCATCGAGGAGTACACGCGACCCGCTCACATCGTCGTCAACGGAGAGATCGTCACGAGACCTGCTCTGTCCGAGATCGAATCGATCGAGTTCGACGGCATCGGAACCCTTGAGGCGTTCAACACGGACGGCCTCAGGACGGTGATGAAGACGATCGACTGCCCGAACATGATCGAGAAGACGCTCCGCTATCCGGGGCATGCGGAGAAGATGCGCCTCTTGCGCGACACCGGGCTGTTCTCGGAAGAGCCTCTCGAGATCGACGGTCACGAGATCCGCCCGATCGACGTCACGTCCGCCCTTCTCTTCCCCCTGTGGGAGATGCGGAAAGGCGAAGAAGACGTCACCGTGCTGCGGGTGATCGTCGACGGGACGAAGGACGGCAACTCCACGCGACGGACGTTCGATCTTGTCGATCGGTTCGACAGGGAAACGGAGACGACGTCGATGGCACGCACGACCGGCTACACCGCGACGATGGCGGCCCGGATGCTCGCCTCGGGCATGGTCAACCACAAGGGCGTCATCGCGCCTGAATCCTTGGCCGAGGACCCGGCATGCGTCCACTTCGTTCTCGATGGCCTTCGGCACCGAGGTATCGACGTCCACGAAACGGTCTCCGCAGAGCGCTGACCCGCGGAAGAGAGGATCGCCGTACGCCTAGGTCGCTTCGCGGATCAGATCGGGGAGCGCGTCCTCAATCTCAGGATGAGAAACGAAGTACGCCTCACGGAGTAAGCTCATCACGACCGTGTCGAGCAGCTTCCCATTTTTGTACATCCCCTCGCGGACGCGTCCGGTGATCACGAAACCCGCCTTCTCCGCCAGGGCGAGGGCACACACGTTGCCGCTGTGCGACCAGAGGTGGACGACGCGAAGCCCGAGTTCCAGGAACAGGAATCGCAGGAGAACCTCTTGCGCGTCGAACGCAACGCCCGTTCCCCAGAACGGCTTCGCGATCGCGATGCCGATGGTTGCCGCGAGTCGCTCCTCGAGATCGCTGTAGGTGATGTAGCCGGCCAGCTCGCCCGACTCCCTGAGCACGATGGAGAATCGAGCGCTGTCCCGGTCGTACGAGAATTCCATCGCGTCGAGGCGCTTCACGTACATCCCCTCCGTGTAGGTCGGGGGAAGCGCAACATTCCAGCCTTGCGTCTCGAGGTCGTTGCGCAGATCGACGAACAGCGGCTGGTCCTCGTGCCGCTCCTCGCGCAGGATCACGAGATTGCCTTCAAGCGCCATCACTGTCACCTCCCGCAACCATCCACTCGCGCTTCAGAATGTCGACCATGACCTCTTCGTAGTACGTGCCATCGCGGATACCGCCGCGGGGAACCCGGCCGCTCTCGGTAAACCCGTGCTTCCGGGCAAAGGCGAGACCCGCCTCGTTCCAGCTCGCGATCCAGCCGTTGACGTTGTGCGCCGGCGTTTTCTCGAACAGGTATTTGAGGAAGAGATCGAGGACGTCGGAGCCGATCCCTCTTCGCTGATGCGCGGCCGCCACGGCAATAGAGATGCCCGGGCAGTGCGTGTCCCACCCCCAGAAGCATCCCGCGTGACCGACCAACTCGCCGGTCTCGCGCATCTCGATCCCGAGGGTGAACGCCTTCTTCTCCTTCGCCCACGAATCGAGGATCTCTTCGATCTGCCTGCGAGCGAGCGGTGTGATGTCTGGCATTCTCCAAGGAATGCATCGTCTCCCAATCAGAGCCGGATCGTTGAGGTACGCCTGCAGCGCCTCCGCATCGTCCGCCTCGAGCGCCCTCAAGACGAGACGCTCGTTCGCGAACCGTGCTGTATCCATCCCTGCACCTCCAGCCGGGACTGCAGCTTCTCGCCCGGCCACTCCAACGATACCGAATGCACTGACCTGCTTGCCAAGGCCGCCTCTCCAGAGTACGTTGCCACCGAACGCGGAGAGGAGACAACCGATGGAGCGAGGACCCTGGATGGGACTGCATCAGGAAGACGCACCGATCGCCCGCGCAGACGTCTTGATCGTCGGCGTTCCGTACGACGGCTCGGTCTCGCATGATCCCGGTGCCGCGAAGGCGCCCGGCGTCCTGCGAGAGTTGTCCACGGACGCGGCGCCATGGACGGAAGACGGTCTCTCGTTCGCCGATCTTCGGGTACGAGACGTTGGCGACGTTGCTGTCGCTCAGGAAGATGACGAGGCAACACAGACCGCCATCCGCGCAGCTGTTCAGTCCTTGCCATCCGAGACGTCCGTCATACTTGCCCTGGGCGGCGATCACAGCATCACCAGCGGCGTAGTCTCAGGGCTTCAACACAAAGGCAGACTCGGTGTTCTCTGGTTCGACGCCCATCCTGACTTGATGAACACATTCAAGGGGATCAACGGCAAGCGAGAAAGCAAATGGAACCACGCATGCCCGCTTCGGAGAATCCTCGAGCTCGACAACGTCTCCTCCGAGGACGTCCTCCTCGTCGGGACGCGCGACTTCCTCCCCGAGGAGCTCAGCCACATCCGCGAGCACAACTTGAACGTGGTCTGGGCGCGGGATCTGCCGAAGCTCCCCGCAGGAGGCCTGGCAGATCGGATCGAAGAAGCGTTCGCGAACGTCGATTCGCTCTACGTCAGTTTCGACATCGACGTCCTCGATCCGTCCGCCGGGCCAGGGACGGGCGTTCCGATTCCGGGGGGCATGACAACGCGGCACTTGTATGACACGCTCCAGGAGCTGACGCGCCGCGCATCCGCTCCTGACCGCTCACACGTGCCGCGCCTGGTTGGCTTCGACCTGGTCGAGATCTCGCCCCCGGCTGATGTGAACCGCATCACGGCACTCGCGGGAATGGGGATTCTCAGCAACACCTTCGGGCTGATCGCGGTTCAGAAAGGACTCGCCGGAGATCTCCTGGAGGAGGATCGTCCGCGCAACGCGAGTCCGTTGGACCCCTAGTAGCAGCAGACCGATTCCATCTCCGCCCGACTATGCGACGAATCCGAGGATCACCGAGATCGTGACGATGCTGCCGAGTGTAGACAGCAGCAGCGTGCTGGCCACAAGATCCGGCCTCGTGTCGAACTGGCGCGCGACCAACAGGCCGTTGACGGCCGTCGGCGTGCTGCATTGAACGATGAGGACGGCGCGCATGAGGCCTGTGATGCCGAGGAGCGCCGTCAGCCCGAACGCCAACAGCGGCGGCACAATCACCTTGACGCCCGCCAGGATCGTCGCCGGACGCCAGACGTGGGCGATCTTCACGCCGGAAAGCTCGACCCCAAGCAGAATGAGCATCAGCGGAATCCACGTCTCCCCGAGAAGGGCGAGCGGCCGCACGATCGCCGCTGGCACGGGGACGCTCAGCGCCCGGAGAAGCAGCGCAAGGCCGATCGCGTAGACGTACGGGAATCGGAGGAGGGCGTTCATGAGCCGCTGCAGGAGCCCGTGCTCTCCACTCCACGATGCAATCGACAGCCCGACCGTCATGTGCACCAAAATGTGGGTGATCACGAAGACCGTGCCGATCACGACGCCGTCATCGCCGAAGGCGAACAGGATGACCGGCAGACCGTAGTTGGCGCAGTTCTTCGACGCCAACGCGAGAACGGCCGCTCTTCGCTCCCTCGAGTCCCACCGCCCCACGGCGGCGACGGCAAACGCGATCACCACGAGAACCGCGTACATGACCACGGCAACAAGGGCCGGCTCCCCCAGCGAGCTCATCGCGACATCGGACTCCCGTAGCGCCGTGAAGACGAACGCGGGGCCCGCGAAGCTGAACGTCAGGACGTGAAGAGCCTTCCGGATCCCCCCCGACACCACGGCGATGGAATCCTCGTGCTCGCCAAGTCCCACCGACGACAACCCCCGCAGCTGCGCGCAGTTGGCGCGAGCGAGTCGATCAAGGACGAGACGAGCGAACGCGAATCCGATCCCAGCCAGGACGAACACCGGCAGAATCGTGTCAGCAATCAGCCGAACCGTCGCGGTCATTTCGGGAGACCTTACAGCACAGCCTGCCGCGACCCCAGGCAGCACGCGTGCCTCCGCGCTGGTGCCGGAAGGACGCTTCGCCATAGAATGGATCATCCAATCGGGCCAGGGAGAGAGAATGAAGATCACGTTCTGCGGCGCGGCGGAAACCGTCACGGGCTCTTGTCATCTGATCGAAGTCGACGGGATGCGGATTCTCCTCGACTGCGGCCTGTTCCAGGGAGGACATCACGCCAAGGACCGCAATCGCGATCCGTTCCCGTTCGATCCGAAGAGCCTCGACGTCGTCCTCCTGTCCCACGCCCACCTCGATCACTGCGGACGACTGCCCCTTCTGGTCCGCCAAGGGTTCTCGGGGAAGATCCTGTGCACACCGCCGACCGCCGAGATCGCGAAGCTCATGCTGGCCGATTCCGCGCACCTACAAGTCGAAGAGGCGTCGTATCGCGCTCGTAAAGCGCGACGGCGAGGGGAAGAGGCCCCGCCGGCGCTGTACGACATGGCCGACGTCCTTCGTTGCGCGGAGCTGTTCCGCCCCGTGGCGGGATACGACCAGCCGACGAAGCTCAGCGACCGCGTGTCGTGCGTCTTCCACGACGCGGGCCACATCCTCGGGTCGGCGACGATCGAGCTTTGGAGCTCGAACGGCCGTCTTCTCTTCAGCGGCGACCTCGGGAACCGCCACCAGCCAATCGTCAGGGATCCCGCCCCGCCCCCGGCTGTTGACGTCTTGCTGGTGGAGTCGACGTACGGGGATCGAGCGCATCGATCGATGGACGACACGGTGGCCGAGTTCAGGACGGCCATCGAGACCGTGATCCCCAACAACGGGAACTTGTTGATCCCGTCGTTTTCGTTGGAACGCGCGCAGGAAGTCCTCTACGAGCTGTTCCTCCTGTGGAAGAACGATGCGTTGCCCCGCTGCCGTATCTTTCTGGACAGCCCACTGGCCATTTCGACGACCCGCGTGTTCGCACGTTACCCCGAGTACTTCGACGCCGAGGGGCAGAAGATCTTCGCGTCGCACCCGAATCCGTTCGATTTCACTCCGCTTCGCTACACCCAGACGACCGATGAATCAAAGGAGATCAACAAGACATCGAAGGGAAACATCATCATCGCAGGCAGCGGAATGTGCACCGGCGGGCGCATCATCCACCACCTTCGCCACAACCTGTGGCACAAGGACTCCGGCGTCCTGTTTGTCGGGTATCAGGCCGTCGGCACCCTCGGCCGACGGATCGTCGACGGGGCGAAACTGGTGCGCATCTTTGGCGAGGAGATCGCCGTTGCTGCTCACGTCTGGACCGTCAACGGGTTCTCGTCTCACGCCGACCAACCGATCCTCCTCGAGTGGATCCGGAAAGCGAGCCCGAAACATCTGTTTCTCGTCCACGGCGAGGACGACACCCTCGACGCGTTCGCGGATCGGATCCACGAAAACCTATCGCTCGAGCCGCACATCGCCAAGCTGGGGGAGACAATCGACGTCTGATAGGCGCAGTCCGCCGGACATACTGGAATCCCCCCACATCGAGACGCCCAACAGACTGGATCAGCGATTACCTGCGCTTGTGAGCCAGGTAGATCGTGCTGGACGACTCACCGCCCGAGTACGGGTTCGGAAAGGTCACGATGTGGGCCTCAGACGATTCGAAGACGGTGTCGAGCAGGTGGGTGAACTCCGTATCCGGGGGATCGTTCGACCACATCCCGAACACGCCGCCTGGATGCAGCTTGTCCGCAAGCCTCTTAAGACCCTGCTCCGAGTAGAAGGCGCTGTTCCCCGGAGTCAACCAATGGGTGGGGGAATGGTCAATGTCGAGCAGCACCGCGTGAACCAGCCGTGTTGGGGCCACTCTTTCGGATCCGCCGCCATCTGATGCCGCCCATTCGAAGAAGTCGGCGTGGACAAGGGTACAACGAGGATCTGCCACCAATTGCTTCCCCAAAGGCACGAGACCCCGACGATGCCAATCGATGACCGGTCCCATGATCTCGATGACCCGAACAGATCTGATCGACGCATTATCCAAGGCCGCAGCCGCTGTGTAACCCAGACCCAATCCGCCGACCACGATGTCCAATCCGTCGCCTTCCAGGGCGGCCAGTCCGAGCCTCGCAAGCTGTATCTCGGCAACAGTGAACAGGCTGGACATCAGAAACTCGCCGCCAAGCTTCACTTCATAGACGATTTCCCCTCCGAGCCGGGGGTCCGCCCGGCGCCTGAGACTGATGGCTCCCAGCGGGGTCTCCTGGTAATCGAGTTCTTCGAAATCCAATGCCATGTGCCAGCTCCGTTTCGGACACGTCCATCGTGCCGTCGCCCACACTAACTGCCAACTACGAACTGCACCGTACCCGGACTCACCAAGCCGACGCCCGCGGGCGGGGTCTGATCGCGCCTTCCGACCTTTGTCGAGCCGAAGCGAACGACAAGTCCCCCATTCTCACTCCTCAAGCAGCTTGACGGGACTGAGGAGTTGCTGCTCAGCCGCTAGACCCTAGTGCTGCATCGCAAGGTCCGACCCCAGACACTCGCAGAGCGCGGTCACAGAGCCAACCAGAAACTGAGCCGTCAACCCCCCTTCTCGCGCAGAGCCGCAGAGTCGCAGAGGGGACTACTCTACTTCATTCCATACAGAAACGGTGAGTTGCACAGAGGTGATACCCAATCCGTTCGTGTCGCTCGCGCCGTTCTTGCCCTTCTCTGCGCCTCCGCGTCTCTGCGCGAGTCTGGTCCTCTCGGGAACGTAGGGGCAGCAACCGCAGTTCACGCCAGCAATAGGGCATGTGTCTCTCCAGGTCCTCCTGCACTCCCGGAAGTCGCGCGAGTTAAGTACTATGTCCCCGGAATTCCGCTGTTCTTCCATCGTCCTTCTCGGCTTGTGAGCAGTGCACCGAATTTCCTGAACAGCAAGACGCAAGGTCTGCTCACGGAGACAAGAAGCGGTGGAATCGACCTGAATCGGGTGGTGGAACGCCTGCCTTCGCGCTGAACTTCTTCCGAAATGGGGTATGTGTCCCCCGATTCGCCGCTTATCTGGAGTTTCCGGTTGTCTACTAATGCAAGGTACAAGGTCTAGCCCCCGAGACTACATGGAGCGTCTTCTTGTCCTAATCCTGCGCAGGAGCAGAATCCCCAAGAGACTGAACACAACCGCAACTGCGATGAGTACATACAGGTAGGTGGCGTCCTTCACCCATCCGTACTCAACAGAGACGCTATTCAGGATCTCGCGCCACAGGGTGTCGCCGTTATCGCCATTCGTCATGATGACCACCCCCTGCCCTCGTTTCGGATAGGCAACCAGGACGGTTCGATATCCTTCATTCGCTCCATTGTGGAAGAAGTAGAACAAGTCGCCGCCGTCGTCGAGCACTACCGGCCCAAGACCTGCGCTCTCTACCTGCGGGGAAAGCATCTGGATGGCCATGTCGTGAGAGAGAACGTCGTCCGGTTGGCCTACATAGGCCTGCATCACACCAATGGCAAAGCACGCCAGATCAGATGGGGTTGTCCACATGCTTGCACCTGCGCCCATTTCAGGATACGTGTGCCATCGCCCTGGAATGACCCGGCCATCGCTACGGTGTCCGCTGGCCGCATTTGCCCAGAGCCGCTCAGGCAGCGGCGATTCGAATGTGCTGGCCGTCATGTTCCAGGGATCAAGAACGGTGTCCTGCATGATGTCCCTGAATGGCTTGCCAGTTACATCTTCGAGAAGTTGCTGCACGATCATGTAACCACCGCCTGAGTAGCGATACTGCCCTCCCGGAACGGCATCCACTCGGATAGGCAGAGAGTTGGCAGGCCGCTCCCCATCCAGTATCTGCATAAGATTGGGTACTTCTTCACCTTGGGCATAACCGCGAAATCCGTGGACTGTCACCCCAGCGTTGTGGCTCAATAGGCGGCGCAACGTGACTTTCTCTTCCACTGTGAACGCATTCTCCGATACCTGCCAAGAAACCAGGCTGCAATTCACGTCGTTATCTAACTCAACAAGCCCTCGCTCAACAGAGTGCAGAGCAGCCACAGCAACAACAGGCTTTGCAATGGAGGCAGCTTGAAAGAGTGTTTCTGGTGTGACCCAGTCACTCCCTCCTGCCTCCAACACTCCGTACGCTCTTGTCCACTCAACTTGATAGTCATTGATGACGGCAATGCTGACACCGGGAACATTGTAGTGAACCATGCGCTCTGCCAAGCTCATCCGTTCCCAGGGTGGATCTCCATAGGCATGGATCAGACCACGCTCGACTTTACCGATCCTTCTTTCAATAAGAGACTCGGGAGATCGAACACAGCTTGTTAAGCACAACACGGTCACAGTGGCGATGAAGATCAGCCCAACTCTCATCTCACTTCCTTGCCGACCCCGTTTCTCCGGCCATTTGAGTCTGGGGTCAAGTCTGGGGTCAAGTCTTGCGATCCTACACACAGATCTGCCGACATTAGTCCGAAGTTGCTGTCGCAATGCAAGACTTGACCCTGAAGATGACCCTTAGACGGCGGGCGGCAGCTACGCCACCTCGAAGTAGTACGCAACGAACTCGAAGTCGTCCCCAGGGTCGCCGAAGTACTCCTCGTGATCGGACCGGAACTCGTCGGCGCTGGAGTTCGTCTCGCCACGCCAGAGTCGCTCCGGTATCGAGTCCCACCGACACAACTCCATCGCGATAACCCGGATCGTTACCCGCCGCTCCAGCTTGCTGTCGTACACATCGTAGTAGCGACCGACCACAAGCGCGTCGTCGTACTCATCTTCTTTGACGTCGACCTCGCCGAGTTCAACCACACTGGCAGTCTTCCGCCCCTCGATAATCTGATCGACGAGCCTGTCGGACACGAACTGCATTCTCAGATTCTCTGTAGCCATATCTCCAGCCCCCGTCTTACCGGCTCGCCGCTCGGCCGCGGCGAGCCAGCGCCGCCGTCTGAGCGACTTGTTAGAGCGCGCCTGCAACCGCCCTCGCCCTCGATCATTCCTCTTGCCCCTCGCTTGCTCCCCAGAGAATCGGGCTCAGTGCGACCAGACCAACGGCGTTCACTCCGGCGAACAGGAGGGTGGCTGCTCGCCCCCAATCGAACACCAGCTCATTCGCCAGGAGGCCCGCAGTGCCAACGAATACTAGCGCGAAGACCCACAGCCCTTTCAACTTAGACACCTTGGCCATTCCGCACCTCCGTTTCTCTAACCATGATTCGTGTGCACCCGTGCTCCCTAGCATCGGCGCCCCTCTGACGCGCCAATCCCATTCACGCCGTCTCGCCATTCCACATCCCTACAAAGCGAGAGAACGAGGGATCTCGTTCTCTATCGAAGTCAGCTTAGCTGAGATCGCTTGCGCATGCCAGGCTGCAGCGATGAGGCTGTTCGGGCAACTGACAATGCTTCGCATTGCCGGAGCAGGTGTGTCACGGAGGGTTACTCCCCGCTGAGAAGTTCCGATGCTCCGACACCCATTCCAGAGACCGCAAGAGACGCTTCCGTACTATGTCCCCGGAATCCCGGTCCTTCAGGCTCGGTCGTGCCGCGAGATGTTCAGGTCGACAGAACGCAAGTTCAGCCGAACGGGATTCGAAAATAAAGGCCTGACCCTCGAATCCCCTACGACATCTCCGAGCACGGCCAAGAAACAGGCTCGATCCTTGTCTCCAAGGAAGATGTCCTGCCGCCCGTTTCCCCGCGACGTGATGTGATACACAGCGCCTTCGAATTCGACCCGCAAAGGTCTCGCCATGCGACCACTCTACTGCGAATCGTGTGGCAGAACAAGATCTGACCCCGGATTTTCGCTCTCGTGACTATGGCTAATGAATACGCGCATTACTTCTCCTTCGGGTGCCTAACGATAGGGCTAACGCGCGCGGTCTTCCGCGTCGCGTTGAGCGCTTTGTTATGCGGCTACTTGAACCCGCCGCGAGTGCAGTTCTCAACCACCTCGCTAAACGTCATCTGCATCGGGAACACGGATGTTAGGGTGTAGCGGGCCGCCGTCTTGCTCATATCCGCTAGGTGCTCAGAAAGGCGTTGGCCAACGTCTAGACAGTCAGGGGATATCACGATTATCGACCTCTTCTCCCCGCTTGCAGCGGGTTCTTCCATCGCACGGAGGAGAATCTCGGTTACATCTCTGTCGTAATCCGGGCAACTGTACCCCAGGATGACCCATGTGTCTGAGGCGCCCAGATAGGAGGCCGCTGCCGAATAGACCATTTCATGGTACAGGCCTTCGCCTCGGACCTTGTTCCGACCTGGGGGCAGAATGAGAGGCAACGCGTCACTTCCGCACTTAGGACACGTCTTCTCGACTTTCAGCATGACGGAAAATGCAGTCGGGTCTTGCCGTTTGTCGGCAAGGAAGGGGGTCCTGTAGTGAGTGCAGTCCGGATTGTGGCAGCTGTAGAGATCGAAGGTTCCGTGCAGCTTGACGTAGCCACCGTGGGAGACCCGTCCGCCTTCCGCACAGCCAGAGACCAACATTTCAACGGATTCGGCCCACTGTTCATACTGGGGACACGGCGCCCCTTCCTTCAGCGCAAGGCGAAAGACCCAATCCAAGATTGAGTCGAAGTTGAGCGTGACCACAGACCACTTGTCGTTATGGATGCAACCGTTCACAAGCCAAGCGTAGTTCTCGGGGACGTCACCCATGAAGACAGCCTTGTCCCTCGGTGGATCATCTGCCGTCCTGCGCCGAATCATGAGCTGGCCTTTGACAACTTGCCCACCACACTGGCTCTGCGATACCACCCTAGCTATCATTGAAGTGAGATCGCGAAGGCAAGTCTTGGCTTGGGATGATAACTCTACATCCCGATGCTTGCATAATCCCCGGATCGCATCAAAGGTTGCCTCTATACCTGATCCGAATGCTTCATCAGGTTCTACATCCGGAGTGCCATAGGCCACCGAAAGCAGGTGGAGCGTACGTTCCATAACGTCATGTGAGACGATCCGAATGTTTCGTGCGCTGTCAATCAGGTCGCGGGTCAACGGGACAGCTTTCTCTCCTTCACTGAAGCAGTCATAAGATGCTCCGGCGCCGAGAATCCAGCAGGTCGATGGAGTCAGCTGTCGGGGATCACTCGTACGAGTCCATTCTGTAGTCACGGATCATATCCCTCAGCATGTCTGGCATAACGTTTCGGTTCAGCGGCGGACCGCGCAGTGGGCCGTCCGCTGCAACCGGTTGTCATGACTACGGTGCGCCTCATGGCGATGGGTCAGCGTAGTCATCCGCCCGCCCTAACAGCTCATGAAGTCTGGGAATCAGAATCCCTGACACAACACGGCTCCTTCTCCGATCGGCTGGAAGCGAAATCTCATCTGCAATGAGCGAGCCAGCTTCGTCACTGAGCGCGAGAAGTTCACTGGCGTAGCGCTTGAGTAGTGGAAGTAGCGGCTCCCTCGTTACCCAGCCGCGCCTGTGAGAGTGTACCCACAAGTTGAACTGCCTACCGCTGCAATGAATGTTTGCATGACATCCGTCGTGTACCAGATAGTCGCGCAAAGACCTCATCGTGTTGAACCAGGGCCTATCGCGTGTCAGAAACTCCTTGAGGTTGGGTCGTACACGCGACGGGTTCTTGCGTGCCCAGTCCGTAAGAGCTCGGAGGCTTTCGAACGGTGCCTGACCGGGTTTCTCGCTTGCCACGTATGTGAGCCCGGAAGCCACGACATCACATGCGCTACGCGTCGTACGGATGAATGCATCTGCGACAGAGCCAACCACAACAACTGACCGGCCATCCCTGATCCGCTCCGGCTCTAACCAGTGAAGCACGATATCCGCGTAACTTGCCAAATCTACGAGGTCGTGGGTCAGAGCTGCGGCCCACGGCGAAAGAGCCGTATGGTGCGACTCAAGACGAGGATCGATTTCGTTCCAATGATCCCAGAAGTCCAAGAATGGGGTGTAGAGTTCCCAATCGGACAGCTCCCCGCCGGGGGATTCCACTATGGTGCCGAGCGCTTTCGGTTTATCCATTTCAGTCGTCATAACGGTTTGCGTTTCTGCTGCGGTGCAGGATGCATGCGGACGTCCAGGAACTCAATGGACATGCTCTAGAAGCTTCCACCGTCAGCAGCACACGCGTGCTAGGTCGTACCCCTCGCCGTTCTCTGGAGCATCTCGATTCTCTGGGGGACGCCGGTGGACTGACCGACCTGGTCGTTCGAACGCACGGTTACCTCAATCCTTCGAAGGAGGGACTCCGAGATCTTCCCCACTCCTTCAAGAAGGCTGAGGTTCTCCCGAGCTTCTTGGTAAGAATCGCTCCGCTCGAAACGCTCCACAAGCGCTTCAAGAAGAGCTGTCCGCGTCGCAGGAATGCGAAGAAGAGTGCCAAAAATCTCCCGGGCCACACCAGGAACCGTCTTCCCCATCCCCTGGACCCCCTGCACCTCTCCAAGGAATCCATAGGGAACAGCTCCACGACGAACTGGGAGCACGTGGATGTCCGCGCCAAGTGCCCAGCCCACTTCCTGATCGGTCCACTTGCTTCGGTTGAAGTCGGGTGTGATTAGCGCCGTCATTGCGTGCATCGACCTGAGCGCAGCCTCGATCTCACGCTGCCAAAGCTCCCCTGGGTCGATCATTTCGTGTGCGGCGAATCCCGAGATGTGGTACTTCGACAGAGCTTGCCGAAGGGCAGTAGCCCGTTGCTTAAAAGACGTAACGTGGCTGATGAAAAGCCGGAAGTGCCCTGGAGCCCAAAAGTGAGGAACCGGTCGCTGGGATCCTGCCGCGACAACATCAACTAGCTCCTCGGCAGTACCCTCAACAAGGCTCGGTTGGATAACAACTGCCGACACATGATGCTGGTCTGGAGCCCGGAGCACTCCCGCAATCCGTCTGCTGATCCGCTCCTCGATCGGCCTGACCTGGTCGCCCAATCGCGCATAGACTTCGATCGGCACTGCCAGGGTGAGAGTGTGGTAGTACGTGCCCCCATCCCAGTTGTCGAACTCCCCCTCTTCCAGATGGGGGTCAGCGGACCGCAACACATCCTGCTCCAATTCCGAACCGTCGAGCTCCGCCAAGCGGGCGATGGTTGCCACCAACGGCCGCACATCCTCCGTGAAGTGCCTAGAGGCGAGCCTCGGTTCGAGCGGCACAGGTGGAATCTCGGCGGCCCCAAAGATGGCCCGCCCAGAAAGGCGGTCTTTCTCTTCGAGTCGATAACCGTCAGGTCCAAGGAGGTCGTTCAGGACCCGCGCGATGTTTGAGACCTCGCCTTGATCGGAGCGAACGACTGGATGGAGGAGTTCGGACAGGAACCGCAAGAAGACCGCATCTTCTCCATCCCTGAGCCCTAAACGGTCGTCATCAAAAACCCAGTCATCCTCCCAATCGTCGTTGGCAACCCGATGCTGGAGGATGTCCTCCCGCGCAGTTCTGAATCGTCCGTCATTGGAGGGTAGGGCATCCAAGTTGTAGAGGCGGTCCAAGAAGGCAACCTCGTCCAAACGCCCCCACAGGTTCAACGACGAGAGCGATTCGCGGATGTCGCGTCGTGTGACTTCAGTGATTTGCCTGGCCACGAGAGTCCCCCTGGTACGACCTAACCATGATTAGCGTGCAACGGCGCACACCAGTATCGGGATCCAGTCCGCGTGGTTTTCCGTGTTCTCACTCGTCATGCCTTCTCTCCTATCGTCTCATATTGACATTGGTATCCTCGCGTGTCATCCTACAACCATGAAGCTGCTCGATCAAGTCCATGAAGCATGCGTGACGAAGCACGACTCCCCGCGAACGGAGGAGTCCCATGCGCAGTAGATCGAGCCGTTGCTCCGACTTCAGGGAGAAGCCAAGCGGAGACGAATTCATCCGCGGGCATGGGCTCCCGGCCATGCGGGGCCGTGCAGCGCCGCCACGTTCTGCCTTGGGACGAGTTGTCAGTATCTAGCCAGCTCGTTTCGCACATCAGAGAAGCGATGCGACACTGCGATCCGCCTGGCACCATTATCAGACGGTCCTTGACAACTCTCCGAGCTTCTGTATACTCTGTGACCGCCTGAGGAATAGATTCACAAGGACATAGCCATGCCAAGAGCGTTCACGGCGGTAGAGAAAGAGACGATTCGCGACAAGCTGATGGAGGCGGGCCGTGCCTGCTTCCTGCGCTACGGCCTGAAGAAGACGACGATCGAAGACCTCGTCAAGCCGACGGGGATCGCCAAGGCCAGCTTCTACTTGTTCTTCCACAGCAAGGAGGACCTGTACGTCGAGCTGTTCCTCCGGGAGATGCCGGCGATGATAGATCGTCTGCTGGATGCGTCGTTTCGGAGTACGACCGACGTGCGCGAGGCGCTGATCCGGCTGATGCGGGCGATCATCCACGAGATCGAGACGAACGAGATGTCGCGGATTCTGCTCGATGACCCCTCAGAGCTTCAGCGGCTCGCCGATGCGCTCAAGTACGACGAGATCCTGGCACGCTCTGCGGAGTTTTTCGCGCCGATCCTTGCCGAAATCACCGCTGCGCAGGCGCGGGGGGAGATCGTCGCGGGCGATCCGTATCAGATCGCGTACTCCTTCGGCCTGGTGAAGCTGCTGCCGGTGAACCGGGATCGTATTCCAGGGGAGCTGTACGACGCGATGATCGAGTTCGCGCCGCAGGTAATTGCGGACGGTTTGACTTGTCCGGCATCAAGACAGAAGGAGGTTTCATGACGCTCACGATGTGGCGGATTGCCTGGCGCAATCTGTGGCGCCACAAGCAACGCACGATCCTGATGATCGCAACCGTCGCCGTTGGGAGCCTGGTGATTCTCATTCTGTTCGGACTCACCGACGGAATGGTTGGCTCGATGACTGCAACGCAGATCGAGTGGAACCAGGGGAACTTCCAGGTGAGAACGATCGCCTACGCGGACGATCCGATCCCTGAGAATGCGTTGTCCCCCGATCAGGTTGCTGCCGTCATGGACAGGCTGGCCTCCATGCGAACGGCCGGGATCACCGCGCGAATGGAGACGTTCGGCATGCTGCGCAGCGCCTACGGAACCGACGGGGTGAGTCTGCGCGGGATCGATCCGCTGGCAGAGCTCTCGGTAACGCACTTCGACGAATTGATCGTTGAAGGACGATACCTGGATGCAGACGGCCAGGTCCTGTTGTCGGCAACGTTGGCTGAAGATCTCGACATTCGCGTCGGCGAACGCGTCGTCATCCTGGCGATCGGAGCGGACGGAGCCGACTCGCGCGCGTTCATCGTCTCCGGACTCTTCCAGTCACCGAGCACCGATCTGGAACACATGGTGATGGCATCCATCGACGACGTGAGAGCCATGACCGGCTTCAAAGGCGCAACGACGCTGGCGATTGCGCTGCCGAGAGGCGCCTCAGACAGCCGCGCGGTTGCAGAAGCAAGGGAGCTCCTCGCTGGGCAACAGAACATCGTGGTGGCCGACTACTTCGACCTCAATCCGTTTGCGCGCTTCATGATCGCGGGCTCGACGATCAAGATGATCCCGTTCGTGCTGATGATTAGCCTGATGGCGGGCTTCGGCGTTGCCAACACGGCGTTCTATTCCGTGCTCGAGCGGACGCGCGAGTTCGGCATCATGACAGCGGTGGGCATGAGTCGGAAGCTACTTTCGCGAATGGTGCTCATGGAATCCACGATGGTGGCGGCCATCGGGTTCGTTGTGGGCGGCGGACTGGGGTACGGGGGACTTCTCTACCTCAGCCAACATGGATGGGACATCTCGATGCTCACAGACATGGTCGGGTCGTTTGGCTTCCCGAGAGTCATCTACGCGTCAACGTCCGGCTGGTACTGGGTGGCCGCGCTCAGCGTGATTGTCGTCACCGCCCTCGCTGCCGCCTGGTATCCGGCGCGGCGGGTCAATCGCCTTGACCCTGTGACGGCCATTCGCGAAGGCTAGACCCATGCCCAAGGAGATGAATCTCATGAAACGAATCACGATGTGGATGGCACTCGCTGCGGTCGCGCTAGTGGGATTCTCTGCGTTCGCCCAAGAAGGCACGCTGGATGCCGAGACCATTCTGGATCGCGTCAACTCGGCGTGGCAAGGTGATAGCTTCCACGGGATCATGGCTCTGGACATCGTCTTGGGGGGCCAGACGAAATCGCACAAGCTCGAAGTCTGGACGCTGGGCGACGATCTAGCACTCATCCGAATCCTGGAACCGGAGATCGATCTGAATTCCGGCTTCCTCCAGCTCGGCGATGTCCTCTGGCGCTACGCGCCCGGGGTCGGCTCGATCAAGCTCACGGGCTTTGGCATCGGCGATGCGCTGTTCGGCGCCGGCCCATCCTTGGAGGATCTGTCCCACGGGACGCTGTCCGATGACTACGATGCGTCCGTCGAGACCGATCCCGAGGGGAACGGCGGGTACTTCCTGACGCTCGTCCCGCATCTGGATGCTCCCGTCGTGTACGGGAAGCTGGAGATCTGGATCTCAAGCGACTACGTGATAGAACAGCTCATCTACTACGACCAGCGAGGCGAGGTGCTGCAGATCGCCATCTTCTCGGACGTCATCGAGGTCGAGGAACGCCTCCTAGCCACCACGATCGTCATCGAGGACAGCTTCGGCGATCGCACCATCGAGCGCATCGAACTCGCGGAGTTTGACCTCGCGCTCGAGACCGAGTTCTTCAGCCTGGAGACGTTCGAGGGTTGGGGGGATGACTGATGAAAGCAGCGATTCGACACATGCTGCGCAATCGACGACGGTCCATCCTTACGCTGCTCGCTGTGCTAATTCCGATCTACTTCCTGATCGTCATGTTCGGGTTCATCAACAGCATGGTGCAGGACATGTTCGAGTCATCGACCCGGTTCGATACGGGGCACATGCAGATTCGCGCGGTGGAAACCCGGGCAACCGGGTCGGCGATGCCGCTGATGAACGATCCAGCAGATGCCCTGGCTGCGCTTGCCACGGTTGAAGGGATTGAGTGGGCGACGGTGCGACTCGATCTGCCGGCAATGGCCAGCGTCGGCGAGAGGACCCGCACGGTCTTCGTTCGCGGCGTCGTACCTGAGGAGATCAACCCGATCAGCAACATGGCCGATCGAATCGTCACGGGTGAGTTCCTGACCAGCGACAGCACCGGCGTCCTCGTGGGAGAGGAACTGGCCGATCTGCTCGAGCTGGAAGTCGGCGATGACATGGTGCTGCTCGGCGCGCACCCCGAGGCGAGTCTTGGCGCAATCCGTTCGCCGATCGTCGGCGTCTTCAAGGCTCATGAAGCGACCATCGGCCGGATGTTGGTCTATGCCAGTCTTGGCACCGCCCGTCAGCTTGCTCGAAACGACACCGCCGCGACGGCCATCGTCATTCGAGTTGATGGGGTCGTAGGGCCGCAGGACGCCGCCCTGATGGATCAGAAGGCCACGGCCCTGCGCGCCGCACTGCCAGACGGGTTCGAGGTGCAAGACTGGCTGGACTTGCTGCCAGTCATGGACGGCTACATGAAGATCCTCACACCCATGTTGTTGATCATGGCGGTCGTGTTCTTCGGTCTCGGGGCCCTAGTTGTCGTGAACACGCTCTACCTGTCAGTGATGGAGCGGACACGGGAGATCGGCCTCATCATCGCGCTCGGCGCCTCACGGATGCGCGTGATGAGGATGGTTCTTGCCGAGGCCGGGATCATCACCTTGGCCGGGGCCTTCTACGGAGCGCTGCTCGGCGTGGGGATCATCCTCATTGTTGAGGCGTTCGGTGGAATCCCGCTGTGGGGTCAGATGGCCGACTACATGAAGGAGATCGGAATCTCGCCGGTGCTGCACATGAGCATCACCGCATGGCAAGTGATTCTCTCTGCAGGGGCAATGGCTGTCGTAGCAATGCTCGCAGCCTGGCTACCGGCATTGAGAGCTTCGAAGCTGGAGCCGATGGAGGCGATGCGATATGTCGAATAGCCCGCTGATACGAACACTGGATCTGGAGAAGACCTACATCACCGAGACGATCAAGACCCCGGCGCTTCGCGGCGTGAGCGTGGAGCTTCACAAGGGTGAGTTCACCGCGGTCGCCGGGCCCTCGGGCTCAGGGAAGTCGACGCTCTTGCACCTGCTGGGCGGGCTCGATCGCCCGACGGCAGGGGAGATCTACCTCGAAGGGACCGCGATGTCCGGCCTCTCCAAGGACCAGCTAGCCAAGCTTCGGCTGACAAACATCGGGTTTGTCTTCCAGGCCTACAACCTGATCCCGGTGCTCACCGTGCTAGAGAACACGGCGTTTGTACTTGAGCTGCAAGGCATCGTCCGCGGCGAGCGGATCAAGCGCGCGAAGAAGATCCTCGGGGAACTGGGGATCGACCAGTATGCTGATCAGTACCCGCACAGGATTTCCGGAGGCGAGCAGCAACGCGTCGCCGTCGCTCGTGCGGTCGTGTCCGATCCCTCGATCGTGCTCGCAGACGAGCCGACGGCCAATCTCGATACAGCCATGAGTCACGATTTGATCGATCTGATGCGGCGGCTGAATTCCGAGAAGGGAGCAACGTTCTTCTTCGCGACGCACGACAACCGCCTGCTCGATCGCGTGAATCGGTTGGTAACGCTTGTCGACGGCCGCATCGCGAAGGATGAAGTGCGCGATGCGGCTTGAGGTTGTGCGTCGGCCGCATCGCGAAGGATGAAGTGCGCGATGCGGCTTGAGGTTGTCTGTCGGCCGAGTTGCAAACGATGACGTTCGCGGCTCGGCTTGATGCGCTTCTGCCGTATTCCGTGCATTGGGATGGCTAGGTTCCGGCGCTTGTTGTGGATTCCCAGCGTTGGGCCACGGCCTTGAGCGCCTCGACCCGAGCGTAGGGCAGTCGCATCGTCCCGATCGACTCCTTCGTCGAACCGGGCCCGTGATCATCCGAGCCGCCGGTGAGTAGGAAGCCGCGCTTCTCGGCCATCGAGCGGAACAGCCTCGGCTCAATCGACTGGCCGCGGCCGATGCCGTTCGACTGTGCGTACGGATAGAACGCCTCGACCCCGTCGAGGCCAGCGGCCGCTACCTCGCCAAGGAACTCATCCCACTTTTCGACCTTCATCAAGCACGGATGGGCGAGCGACGCGACGCCGCCGGCCTCGTGCAGGACGCGCAGGACCTCGCGGTAGTCGGGCTTGTCGATCGGCGAGTAGCACGGACGGCCGTTGCCGATCCACTCCCGAAATGCCTCCTCGAACGACTCGACCACGCCTCGGCCGATGAGAACCCGGGCGAGGTGAGGCCTGCCGAGGTTGCCGGCGGCGACGGCGCGCACGTCGTCGAAGGTAATCTCGACATCCAGATGCTCGCAGCAGAGGTCGACCATCGTTCGCATTCGCTCGACGCGGGAGTCGCTGAGTTCACCCAGGAGAGACCGCAGGCTCGGCGCAGCCGGATCGACGAAGTACCCGAGAATCTCGCCGGCCACATGCCCGAACGTCGTCTTCACCTCAACCCCCGTGATTACCTCGACGCCGTTGCGGACGTCGACGCGGCCCGTGAGTTCGTCCGAGATCACATCGTGATCGGTGATCGCGATGCAGCCGAGCCCATGAGCCTTCGCGCTGGCGACGAGGTCCGAGGCCGTTCGGGTCCCGTCGGAGGCGATCGTGTGCAGGTGAAGATCGGCGTATCCAATCATTCGGACTGTGCACCTTTCGCGACAGCAGCGTGCTTCGTCACGCCTCTTCCTGATCCTTCGTGTCCTGCCAGATCCGGTCTAGGATGCCGTTGATGAACAGCCGCGCCTGCTCGGTTCCGTACTTCTTGGCGAGTTCGATCGCTTCGTCCAGTGCAACTTCCGGTGGAATCTCATCTGAGAAGAGGAGCTCAAACACGCCAATCCGCAGGATGTTGCGATCGATCAGGGCCAGTCGCGCGAACCGCCAGCCGATCGTTCGCGCTCCGATCATCGCATCGATTTCCGGCTGACGCTCGAGGATTCCCCGAAACGTGGATTCGATGTAGCCGGCTTGATCGCCGGGAGCGGTATCCTCCAGCAGCTCCGCCAGCTCGGCCCCCGTGAACTCGCGCTGATACAGCGCCGAGAGGACGAACTCGCGCGCCTCCCGTCTCTGCATCACCGCAAGAACAGGCGCGTGAACACCTCACGAAGCCGACGGGTAATCCCCGGTTGCGTGTCCAGCCACAGCCCGACCAGAAGTCCGAAAAGCGCGAATGCAAGCAGGATCAGAAACCCTCGCCAGCCAAGCAGGACGAACAGCAAGCCCGCGATAGCGCCAGCGCCAATGCCGATGACTTTGCCGTTTAGCGTCAGACGCATCGATTCACACCTCTCCCGTCGGGCGACTCTTCCCGAGAGCGCGTATTCCCCTCACGAGGATCGACACGCCGGCCACCCCGACCCCGGTCCGTCCAGGAACCTCGCGTGCCAGGACGCTCTGAATCCGTTGTCCGACTTCCGTGACGCTCTGCTCGTGAGACAGCGCGATTTTTACCGTGATCGCGACACCGTCCTCGCGGCGCTCCAGGCCGACACGGAACTGATCGAGCCCAAGTTCGTCCCGCAGGATCCCGCGGATGAACTCCCGCACGGCAAACGACGTTAGCGCGATCTCGCCTCCCTCGCTCTCGCGAGAGAAGACGCCGGTACTCTCTCGCTCGCAGGCGCTCGCAATCAGGAAGCGGATGGCGCTCAGGATGAGTACGACACCGACCAGGATCAAGAAGATCGTCCCCGGGACGCGATCGAGATACGGCGTGATCGAAGCGAACGAAATCACGCCGGCGCCGCCGAGAATCAGCGTCACCCCTACGCCGCCAGTGACCACCAACGCGATGAGACTCGCTACTCCTCGGAGGATTCGCATTCTTCTTCGCCCTCTTCCGCGGCTTCTTCCGCCTCGACCAGGCGCTGTACGTCGACGTTGACCGAGTCGACGCGCAGTCCGGTCATCCGCTCGATCTCCGCCTTGATCCGCGTCTGAACCTGCTTGGCGACCTTGTGGATCGCATTCCCATACAGAACGGTGATGCGCACGGTAACGGTGACGGCGTCCCCTTCGATCGCTGTGTCGACGTACCGCTTCATCCCCTCGCCACGCCGGAAAACACTGTCCCCTGCGCGCAGGTTGGCGATTCCGTCAACTTCCGAGATGGCAATCCCGGCGATCGCAGTGACGACGTCTTTGGAGATCCCAACGCTCCCCGTGTCTCCCTCTACCATGGGCCCCTCCTTACTCCTCTCCGCTCTCGTGCGTGTGAGGCGGAACAACTTTCTTTACGTAGACATCGACGCTCGACACCGACACGCCCGCCAATCGCTCGACGTCAGCTTGCACGTTCCGCTGAACGCCCCCCGCGACCTCATGCACTGGGTAGCCATATTCGACGGCAATGCGCAACTCGAGTCGGACGCTCCCTTCGGCGAGTTCCGCCTTGATGTTCGGAGCGAGATCTTCGCCGCCGAAGATACTCTTCAGCCCGCCAGAGCTTCCAGCGGACGATCGAGCAATGCCATCGACCTTCTCCGCTCCGATCCGGGCGATCGACGCAATGACGTCTTCTGCGATTGTGATGCGGCCGTCCTCATCGACGATTTCGACCCTGCGCTCGGCCATGGCTCCTCCTTACAGTCGCTCCACGTACGTTCCGGTACGGGTGTCGACCTTCAGTGTATCACCTTGCTTGACGAACAGGGGAACCGAGACGACGACGCCTGTTTCCAGTGTTGCCGGCTTCTCCACGTTGGACACGGTGTCCCCCTTCACACCCGGCTCAGTGTGCGTGACTTCCAGCTCGACGAAGTTCGGCAAATCGACCCTCACCAATGCGTCGTTGTAGTAGCGGCCGATCACGTTGTCTCCCTCCACGAGGTAGTCCACCTGCTCGCCGAGAACGTCCTTGGCGATGGGGAACTGGTCGAATCGCTCCGTGTCCATGAAGACGTAGTCCGCCCCATCGTGGTAGACGTACTGCAACTGGCGAGACTCCAGGAACGCAGACTCCACGTTCTCCGACCCTTTGAACGTCGCAGGGATGACGCGGCCGGTCTTGAGGTGCTTCAGTTTCGTTTTGCCGACGGCCCCGCCACGTCCGCGTTTCGAGTGTTCGTACTCGACGATCTCGTACAACTCACCTTCGTAGAGAATCGACATCCCCTTGCGCATTTCACTGACTGACAGACCCATGCTTCTTGTTTCCTTTCTCCTACAACCGAACACTGTCGCGATCGCTCCCAACGCCATCAGAGGATACCCGGTTCGGCTTGCCTAATGCAGTGGCTTCGCGCCTACGTCCGACCGCCCGCAGGCCACCGAAGGATCCGCAAGCCCACCTTTGTGATCCCCTTCTCAACGATCCCGAGCTCGGCCGCCGCGCCCTTCGACAGGTCGATGATCCGACCTTCGATGAACGGCCCCCGATCGTTGATCCGAACGACCACACTCCGACCGGTCGAAAGCTCGACGACCCGCACGACCGTGCCGAACGGAAGCGTCTTGTGCGCCGCGCTGATCCCGTTCATGTCGTAGATCTCACCGTTCGCCGTGTAGTTCCCGTCAAAGCCGGGACCGTACCATGAAGCGATCCCCGTTTCGTAGTAGGGGCCGAACAAGGATAGCACGACCGCGGCGCCGACAAGCGCAATCGAACTTAAGATGTAAAGCGTCCATGCTCTCACGACAGCGAGTATAGGAGCTTCCCATGGGGGTTCACAACCGTCGGCGCGAGCCTCCACGGCGACGTGCAGAGTCCACGCGATCCGCCAGGATGTGCGTCAGATTCGGCACGTACAGACCGACCAACGCGCCAAGCAGTACGCCCGTCGAAGGCACCGTTAGCCTCACCGGCCGGCCGGCGGCGAGGACGAGCCCAGCAGCGACGAGCGCCAGCACAAGGCCCAGGTAGCCGACGCGGGTCAAGGGACCGAGAAGCGGATGGTGAGAGAGCCCTCGGTGGCGGAAGACGAGCGCATACGGAACCCAGAGCCACCTCGCAATCCCCCACCGGCGCGTGGCGCGGCTCCTCGCCAGATCCAAGTCCGGGCTGAGGAAGAGCATCGAGAGCGCATACGCCACCGTGAACGACACGACAGCCTCAGGTGTGATCGCGCTCCTGGACAAGAGGTAGCCCGCAAGGGCGGTCCAGCCAAACAGCAATCCCGCCTCGATCTTCAGATGTGCGCGTCCCGAGGGCATGGAGGAGACTATCTGCTCAATCTATCATAAGTACAAGCTTTCGACCGACTTGACGTGCCGAGAGGCCAGAGCTACAATCCACTAGCAAGCTCATAGCCTAAGTGCTAATCACCCTCAGGAGGAGGAGATTCGAAATGACGATCAAGCCGTTAGGGAAGCGGATTCTGGCGCAGAAGATCGAGCTGGAAGAGCGCAAGTCGGCGGGTGGTATCGTTCTCCCTGACAACGTGAAGAACGAGAAGGTCGTCCGCGCCAAGGTTCTCGCGGTCGGCACCGACGAGAAGTTCGAGGTCAAAGTGGGAGACGAGATTATCGTCGGCAGCTACTCCGGAACCGAGATCGAGCGAGGCGAGGACAAGTTGATCCTCGTTAAGGAAGCGGACGTCCTCGCGATCGTCGAAGAGTAAGAAGGGGGAAAGGGAACATGGCAAAAGAAGTCATTTTCGGCGAGGAAGCCCGCCGCCGGATGAAGGCGGGGATCGACAAGCTGACCGACGCAGTTCGGATCACACTGGGTCCCCGAGGTCGAAACGTCATCCTCGACAAGAAATTCGGTAGCCCTGACATCACGAACGACGGCGTCACCATCGCCCAGGAGCAGGAGTACGAGGACAAGTTCGAGAACATGGGTGCCCAACTCGTCAAGGAAGTTGCCTCGAAGACGAACGACATCGCGGGTGACGGCACGACGACAGCGACGATTCTCGCCCACTCGATGATCGAGGAGGGGTTCAGGAATCTCGCCGCCGGCGCCAACCCGATGGAGCTGAAGCGCGGGCTCGAGAAGGGCTCGCAGGTCATCGTCGAAGAGCTGAAGAAGATGAGCCGCGAACTGAAGACGAAGGAAGAGACGGCTCAGGTCGGTGCGATCTCAGCGAACGACGAAGCGATCGGCAAGATCATCGCCGACGCGATGGAAGAGGTCGGCGATGACGGCGTCATCACGGTCGAGGACTCCGACACGATCGAGACGTACTACGACGTGGTCGAGGGGATGCAGTTTGACCGCGAGTACATCTCACCCTACTTCGTCACCGACCCCAAGAAAATGGAGGTCGCCCTCGAGAAGCCGCTCATCCTTGTGACCGACCAAGAACTCAAGGCCGCACAGGACCTGGTCCCAATGCTCGAGAAGGTCGCGCAGGCGGGCCGGCCGATCCTGATCATCGCCAAGGACGTCACCGGCGAGGCGCTGACGACGCTCGTCCTGAACAAGCTCAAGGGGACGCTGACCAGCTGCGCCGTCAAGGCACCGGGCTTCGGTGACCGCCGCAAGGCGATGCTGGAAGACATTGCCGTCCTCACAGGCGGGACCGTCGTCGCCGAGGACGCGGGCATGCAGATCAAGGACACGACCCTCGATATGCTCGGTTCGGCTGAGAACGTCAAGATCGACAGCAACAACACGACGATCATCGGCGGCAAGGGCAAGCCCGATGCGATTCATGGTCGCGTCGAGCAGATTGAGGCCCAGATCGAGACCACGGACTCGGACTACGACCGCGAGAAGCTGGAAGAGCGCAAGGCGAAGCTCGCCGGCGGCGTAGCTGTCATCAAGGTCGGTGCTCCGACCGAGACCGAGCTCTCCGAGAAGAAGCACCGCATGGAGGACGCGCTCGAAGCGACCAAGGCCGCCGTCGACGAGGGAATCCTTCCCGGTGGAGGGGTTGCCATCGTCAGTGCCGCCAAGGCGCTCGCGAGTCTCAAGGTCAAGGGCGATGAGGCCGTCGGCATTCGGATTCTCGCACGGGCGCTCGAGGCACCGCTTCGGCAGCTGGCGCTCAACGCCGGCTTCGAGGGCGCGATCGTCGTCGAGAAGGTCAAGGCCGCAGAGCCGGGCGTCGGCTTCGATGTCGTGGCTGAGAAGTACCACGATATGTTCGACGCCGGGATCATTGACCCGACCAAGGTCACTCGTTCTGCTCTCCAGAACGCCGTGTCGATCGCCGGGATGCTCCTGACGACCGACGCGCTCGTCGCTGACATCAAGGAAGACGAACCGGCGATGCCGGCGATGCCGCCTGGCGGCGGAATGTACTAGGAGTACGTCGCAACTGGAACGAATCGGTTGCCAACGCCCCTTCCGCTGACTACGATCGAGCGGAAGGGGCGTTCTCTTATGAACACACGGCTCGGACTCGCACTCGGAGGCGGCGGAGCGAGGGGACTTGCTCATCTCGGCGCATTGATCGCGCTCGAAGAGGCGGACGTGCCGATCGCGGCGATCTCCGGGACGAGCATGGGCGCTGCGATGGGTGCGGCAAAGGCGATCGGCGCAGATCTGAAGAGGATCGGAATCCTCTTGCGCTGCCTGAATCTCAACGACGTCCTTCAAGTCACCGACAGCGCGCTGCGCGAGCTACAGAAGATCATCGGACGCAGCGTCATTGAGTACGTACGCGGATCCGCGTGGCGGGCGGACGACGCGCGACCGCACGACGTCGCCCGGCTGCGCGAGCTGTTCTCACTTCTCACCGCACAGAAGTCGTTCGACGACACCGAGATCCCGTTTGCCGTCGTCGCCGCCGACTTGGAGACCGGCGAGCGAGTGATCCTGCGCGAAGGGTTGCTGGCCGACGCCGTCACCGCCAGCACCGCTGTTCCCGGCGTTTTCTCGCCGGTTGCTCACGACGGCCGCTTCCTGATCGACGGAGGCGTCGTCGAGAAGCTGCCGATCGACGTCGTCATCGAGATGGGAGCGAACGCCGTCCTTGCCATCGACACGGGGGCTCCGCTCTCTCGCGAAATCGCGACCTGCCTCGATGCCCTTCTTCAAACCCAGCGCGCTACGTCGCACCATCTAACCCAGGCTCAGATCGCAGGGAGCAAAGCTCGACTCGGCGGACGCCTGCTCGTCCTGCGCCCCGACGTCGGCTGGATCAAGATGTTCGGATTCGAACACGCCGAGGAAGCGATCGAGGCGGGCGCGGACGAAATCCGCGCCCACCTCGACGAGATCCGGGCGCTGCTCGACTAGAGCCGCCCTCGGAGACCTAGGTTCCGTTTTGAACGTTCAGCACGGGACTGGTGGCCGAACCCCCGTATCCATCCGGATCCTCCACAACAAGCTCGAAATGGTAGGCTCCGTCTTCGTGCGCCGTCGTGTCCCACGCGAACGATCCCGCATTGGTCAGATTCTCCACGAGCGTCTGAACCGCCAGTGGATCCTCTTGCGTCAGGATGATCGTCACGCGGAGCGCATCGTCGTCGCCGTCGGGGTCGATCGCCAACCACTCGATCAGCGTGGTTCCGCTCACTTCACCTTCCACGGGCGCGATGAGATCGACTCGCGGCGCGGAGGCCATGAAGAGGACCGCGCCGTTCGTCGCTTTCGGCGTCCCGAAAAGTGGATTCCCGTCCGCATCGAGGCCGTTCAACGCAGACATCGGCGCGTTCGTCCCCCACTCCGCTCCTCCGACGGGAGGGTAAAGCCGCTCCATCGTCGTGTACGGGAAAGAGTCATCGGTTGCCAGACCGGCCGGCCACCCCGATTCGGCGAACAAGGCCTGATCGACGATCTGCCCGTCCGGATCGATCAAGACCAGATCCGCTCCCTCATTCGAGAGCCCCCCCTTGTAGATCACGTCCGCGTCGATATCCGAGACGGTCGTGTCATCGGTTCGCTCCAGCAACAGGAACCCGCTCGCCTCGATGACCGTGCGCCGGACCTCGAGCGGCGCATCCGCTACTTGGCTCAAGTGGATGACGCTTCCGTCCATCACCAGCGTCCATCCGGTCAGATCGACAGGCTGATCCGTCACGTTGTACAGCTCGATCCACTCGTCACTCGCGCTCGCCTGCGTGCCCGCCCACGCGATTTCGTTGATGATGACTTGCCCCGAACCGACGACAGATGCCAGTGCGAAAACGAGGGCCGCTGCCCACCCGATCCGTCCCCATGCCTTCATGATGTACCTCCTTTGTTTTGTCCTTAAAGAGCTTCTTGCGTCTGATAAGCTAGGATACGCATATCGTCACGTCTCTGCAACCCGGTTGTGCCCTCCCAGCGACACGCGTAGAATCGCCGGAAGGGCTCATCGTTAGTGCATCAGAAAGGAGCAGCGTGCTCGTCAAAGCGTTCCAGACCGGTGGAGACAGAAACCTCGCCTACGTCGTCGCCGATGCGTCGGCGAACGAGGCGGCCGTCATCGATCCCTCGTATTCGCCATCGACGATCGTGAACTTCGTCAACGAACAGGGCCTTCGTGTCGCCTACGCCTTCTGTACGCACGATCATCACGACCACACGAACGGAAACGAGGAATTCGAGCGGCTGACGGGCGTGCGTCCTCTCCTGTTCGGAGATCGAGATCCCAAGACCGAGACGGTTGTCGAGGGCGGAGTGAGGCTACCCCTCGGTGCCCTTGCCCTCCGGATCCTACACACGCCGGGGCACACGGCCGATTCGATCTGCGTTCTCGTCGAGGACGCGCTCTTCACCGGTGACACGCTCTTCGTAGGGAAGGTCGGCGGGACGGATCTCGGAGACGGGGCTCGACGCGAGTACGATTCTCTTCACGGGGTCCTGATGAAACTCCCCGACGCCACCCGCGTCTTCCCCGGGCACGATGTGGGCGTCCAGTCGGAGTCAACGATCGGGCACGAGCGAGAGACGAATCCGTTCCTCCTGTGCGCGAACGTCGAGTCGTTTCTGGATCTGAAGCGGAACTGGGCCGAGTATAAGAAGGAGCACGGGATCGCGTGAGACCGTGGTACGAAACCGCATTTCGAGGCGACTATCTGGAGCGGTACCCCCATCGCGACGATGACGAAGCCAGAGCGGACGTCGAAGCGATCATCGCCCTGATCCAGCCAGAGCGGTCGCGGCCGCTTCTTGACCTCGGATGTGGGGCAGGGCGACACCTTCTCGCCTTCTGCAATGCCGGGTTCCCCCGGCTGACAGGCCTCGACCTTTCGGAAGAGCTGCTCCGTGTCGCACGCGAACGTGTGCAAGAACACGAATGCAGCGGAGTCGAACTCGTTTACCGCGACATGCGCGAGATTCCGTTTGAAGACTACTTCGGAACGGTGATCTCCGTGTTTACGTCTTTTGGGTATTTCGAAACCGACCAGGAGGACGCCGCGGTGCTCGACGCAGTCTACGGTGCGCTCTGCTCCGGGGGGCAGTTCTTGATCGACACGCTGAACCGTGACCGGACGCTGGCGCAACTCGTCCCCGAGGAAGAAAAGGAAGATGACGGGAGAAGGGTGACCATCCATCGAACCGTGTCCGAAGATGGACGCCGCATCGAGAAGGAAACCCGCGTCATCTCGCCAAACGATGCGCGCACGTACCGAGAGTCCGTCCGCATGTACGCGCCGGAAGAGATGACGGAGATGTTCCTAGATGCAGGATTCGCCGAGGTCCGAGCGTTCGGATCTCTGCGCGGCGAGCCGTTGGGGGCCGCGAGCCCGCGTCTCGTCGTCGTAGGTCGGAAGGCCCCAGGATGAGCACCAAGATCGATCCGCGTTTGATCTACTCGGGGCATTCCTTGTTCCTTGACTACGTGTCGCAGCGCGAGTGCGCCCTTCGTCTCTTCCACCGGGCGCCGTCGGACTTCGAAGCATCGGCCGCCGCAAGAAGTCGGATCGCCATTCCTCGACAGGACGCTTCCGCTGCCCTCCATCGGTACAACGAGCGGCTCGGAGCATCGGCAATCAGCCTCTCTAACATAGCGGCACTCAGCGATCGGTCGTCCCTCTGTGTACTCGGGGGCCAGCAAGCGGGATTCCTCGGAGGCCCGGCGTATACGCTCTACAAGATTCTGACCGTGATCCGCACCGCGGCCAAGCTCCAAGCTGACCTTGGAGTTCGTGTGATTCCGATCTTCTGGCTCGCCACGGAGGATCACGACTTCACAGAGATCAACCGCGTGCGCTTCCTCGAGGAAGATGGATCGCTCCGAACGGTTTCGTTTGAATGGTCCGAGCGCGGCCTTCCGATCGAGTCTCTCCCGATCACGCCCGAACTCCGCCTGGTTGCCGACGAGATCCTCGGACGCATCCCGGATGAGGCAGAGAAGGTTCGAGAGCTCTTCTCGCCCGAGGCTGACGACGACTACTCGACTTGGCACGCGCGGATCTGGTCCAGATTGTTCGCGGACGAGGGTCTGGTGCTCGTCGAACCCAGGATCATTCGCCCTCTCGCCGGCCGCTTCTACCAGGACGCACTCTCGCGATCGGATGAGGTGGCAGCGGCCATCCGCGAAGGCGCCGACGCGGTTCGAGCGTCAGGCTACAACCCGTCCCTCGACCCGGAGCGCGTCGGCAGAGTGTTCCACATCGACCCGTCGGGTCAACGAGGGCGCATCGACGACCCAACGCCTCACATCGAGGCAGCGCTGGCGACACCGGAGGCTTACTCCGCCGACGTTGCGCTGCGTCCGATCCTCGCTGACGCGCTCTTCCCAACCGTCGCCAGCGTCCTGGGCCCGAGCGAGATTGCGTACCACGCCATGCTCCTGCCCCTGTACCGTCTATTCGAGATTCCTCAGCCCGTCTTCGTTCCACGTTGCGGGTACACGCTTCTTTCCGGCGCGGAAGCGGAACTCCTGAAGCGACTCGATGTGTCCATCGAGTCTGCGCTCTCGGCGGAGTTCGATCCGAAGGCCTCACTCTCCAAGGCATCCTCTTCTGAACTCAGGGACGCTTTCGCCGAGGCACGGCAGCAGGTGGATAGCGTCCTCCGCGATTTGCTCCCGTCACTCTCGGAGCTCGATCCCGGTCTGGAAGCACGGTGGCGACAGACGTCCAGTAACGTTGGGCAGGCCATCGACCGACTCGAGGAGCGCGCGGCTCGAGCCGATCTGGCGCGCCGCGGCCTCTCATCGAAGGGGTTGCACGCTCTGCTCACGTCACTGCGTCCTACGGGGAAGCCGCAGGAGCGCGCGCTGTCTTTCGTTCACTTGGCTGCGCGCTTCGGGCTAGAATGGATCAAGCATCTTCCCGGTCCGGAGCGTCCGGACGGGTTCGCCCACTACGCCGTGACGATTCAAGGAGGAGAATGAACTCGGTCGACGTGTTGGCCTTCGGAGCGCATCCAGACGACGTGGAGATCGGCTGTGGCGGAACCCTGCTCAAGCTCACCGATGAGGGAAAGCGCGTCGTCATCGTGGACCTGGTTCGAGGCGAGCTGGGAACTCGCGGAAGCGCAGAGATTCGGGCGCAAGAGGCGGCGGCAAGCTCCGAGATCCTTCGCTTGACCGCGCGAGAGAATCTGGAGCTGACGGACGGGCACATCCACGCAGACCTCGAGGCGAAGCGCAAGGTCGTCGAGGCCATCCGTCGTTGGCGGCCCGGGGTCGTCTTCCTGCCGTACTGGCTCGATCGCCACCCGGATCACGCGCGCGCGTCCGAGTTGGTCTACGAAGGGTCCTTTCTCGCAGGCCTTCCGCGCTTCGAGACGGATCAGGAGAGTTATCGCCCGTCACGCCTGTTCTACTTCATGGGATGGGGCGCATTTGAGCCGACGTTCATCGTTGACATCACCGCGCAGTTCGAACGCAAAATGCAGACCATCTATGCGTTCTCGACCCAATTCCGGCCTGAGGCATCGACCGACCCTCAAACGCGGTTGACTGCTCCCAGCACGGATTGGAGGATCCGTAGCCGCGCGGCCTACTTCGGCTCGCTGATTGACGTGCGCTACGGAGAGGGGTTCCTCATTCGCGGACGTTTGGAAGTTGAAGATCCGCTCTCGTTGAAGTTCAGAACCTTCTAGCAGGGGGGCAAGATCATGCGCATCGGCATCTGCTGCTACCCGACCCACGGCGGAAGCGGCGTCGTCGCTACCGAACTCGGCAAACATCTCGCCGCACGCGGCCACGAAGTTGCGTTCGTCAGCTACGAGACACCCCTTCGGCTCGGCACGCTCCCGGAACGCGTCAGCTACCACGAAGTCGAGATCGAGCAGTACCCGCTGCTCAAACACTTCCCGTACACGCTTGCCCTCGCGTCGAAGATGGCGGAGGTCGTCCGCCTCAAGGAACTCGACGTGCTCCACGCGCATTACGCCGTACCATTCGGTACCGCGGCCATGCTCGCCAAGCAGATCGTCTCGGAAAGACCTCTCAAGGTCGTGATGACACTCCACGGGACCGACATCACGCTGGTGGGAAACAACGCCTCGTTCAAACCGGTGACGAAAATGACGATCGAGCAAGCGGACGCAGTGACCGTCGTTTCGAACTTCCTTCGCGACGAGACCTACCGTCAGTTCGACATCCAGCGCGATCTCCAAGTGATCTACAACTTCATCGACCCCGAGCGCCACGAGAGCGAGCCTTGTCCGTGTATCCCAACCTGTTCAAGAAAAACGGAGAAGACGTTGATGCACATCTCCAACTTCCGGCCCGTGAAGCGCATCCGTGACGTCGTTTCCGTGTTCGCCAAGGTCAACGCCGAGATCGACAGCCGGCTGATTCTGATCGGCGATGGGCCGGATGCGCCGGTCGCACGCGAGATGGCCGAGGACCTTGGTGTGCTCCATCGGGTGAAGTTCGTCGGCGTTGTCGACACGGTTGCGCCCCTCCTGAACGCCGCCGATCTTTTCTTGCTCCCGAGCAGTACGGAGAGTTTCGGGCTCGTCGCGCTCGAAGCGATGGCGAGCAGCGTCCCCGTGATCGCCAGCGATACCGGCGGCATTCCCGAGGTTGTCGAGCACGGCATCACGGGGTTTCTTGCTCCGGTCGGTGACGTAGATCGCATGGCCTCCCACGCCATCGAACTCCTCCGGGACGATGACGCTCGGCGCCGTCTCGGCCGGGCCGGCCGGGATCGTGCCCGAGCGCTGTTCAATTACCAGACGATCGTTCCGCAGTACGAAGCGCTGTACGAAGGCCTCATCGATGCGACGTAGCGCGTCCCTCCGCACCCAGCCCCCGGCCCTCTCCGCGTCTCTCGCGAACCGCACGAGCGCCTGAGAGTGTAGGTAGGATCGGCGCACGTCGATGAGCGATCGCGGAAAACGAGAAGGTAAGGCGATGATGATGAATCTGTCAGAAGCACGCGTGCTCGCTGGACGAGCCGGCGCTGTGATGGCCCTTCTCATCATCTCATGGCTCCTCGTCGGATCCACAGCCTCCGGCGTCCCCCAGTACGAGATCGACCTCAACGTGAACTGGGACGACGGAACGTTCACGGGCATCGCCCGTGTGACCGTTGAGAACACGGCACAGACCGCGATCGACGAACTCGCCTTCAGGTTGTTCGCGAATGAGTCAGAGATCTACGGTACTGCAGCCGTCCGTGTCCTCGAGGCTTCCTCCGCCGGCGAAACGCTCGCACTCGGTGTGCAATCCGATGCCACCGTCCTTCCCGTGCTCCTCTCGACGCCGCTTGCCCCGGGGCAGACGACCAGCCTCGCTCTTCGCTTCGAGGGAATCGCCGCGCCGTCTCCACTCAGCGCGCCCCCCGAGTCGACCGGCTACGGCATCCTCACCAAGAACCCGCGATCCTTGGTGCTGACAGCGTTCTATCCCATCCTCGCCGTGCTGGACGAGGACGGATGGTTGCTCGACCCTACTTGCGGAATCGGTGATGTCCTCTGGAGCGCGGCGTCAGACTACTCCGTGACGCTGAGGGCGATCGACGCCGTCAGTCCCGCGACCTCGGGCCGCCTTGTCTCGTCGGAGACCAAGGACGGGCACTCGGTCCATCGTTTCGAGGCGGAATCGGTACGAGATTTCTCGCTCGTGCTGACGCTTGGCTACGAAGAAGCCGAGCTGCAGTCGGGCAGCACAACCCTGCGATCGTGGTTCACGCCAGCCAACAGGGTCGCGTCCGCAGCGGCGCTGGAGGTAGCATCCGACGCTCTCACCGTCTACGAGAGGCGGATCGGCCCGCTGCCGTCCCCGGAGATTGACATCATCGAGGTTCCGCTCTATCGCGTCGCCGGCGTCGAGTTCTCCGGACTAATCCTCGTTTCCTCATCGTACGCACTCCGTCCGTCCGATCGCTTCTACGACATCATCGTCTCCCACGAGATGGCTCACCAGTGGTTCTACGCCGTCGTCGGCAGCCGTCCAGCCGACGCTCCGTGGCTCGACGAAGGCCTTGCCACCTACCTCTCGAACCTCTTCCTTGAAGAGATCCGCGGCGAAGAAGCGGCGGCAACGGAGATCCGCCGATGGCAGGAGGCGCACAGGACCGGTCGTCTTGCCCATCCCGACTTGAGAATCGCTTCCCCTGCCTGTCGCTTCCCGGACTCGTTCACCTACAGCGCGTTCGTCTACGATGCCGCCGCTTGGTTCTTCCACAGCGTTCGCCACGAGGTGGGAGACGAAGCCTTCTTCCACGCGCTGCACCTCTACTACGCGAAAAACGCCGGCGGGATCGGAACAGAGGCCACTCTGCTCGCGTCATTCGAGAACGCCTGCGCGTGCGACCTGGGCGAGCTCTACGGAGCATTCGGATTCGGTTCGGACTGAGCTCTTCTCGCTGGAACTTGGATGGCGCCGCCCGTGTACGTATCGTGTGCACGGAGCACTTGAGTGAACGAGAAAAGGAGGCACAAATGAGAACGAAGAATCTTGTCGTGGCGCTTGTTGTCTCATCCATTCTTGCCGGCGCGGCCGTCTGGCTCGGCACCGGCGAGGCCCTTTCCTTCAGTCAGGACAACTACTACGTCTTTCCGTTGGGGGGAACATCCGTTGACGTCGAGTCGCTCTCTCTCGCGGCGCAGGCCGAGGGGTACGTGGTGGTGCGATATGACGGGAACAGCGTCGCCGCCTACGCGGGCGACCAGATCTCGATAGAGCCGGTCGATGCACTCCTCGCAAGCGACCAATTGCTCGTCGTCGACGGAGGTCGCTTCTTGCTGCGCGTCGCGGGCGAGGCGTTCACGTATGCCGTCCGGCCATCATCGCTCGGGCTCGAACTCGTCCTCTCACCGCACGAGGCGCAGACCATGGAAGGCGTCTTCTCTGTGCTCGTCGCTCTGGAGCAGCTTGGCGTCATCGGCACCGAAGCCGACTTCGGATTCTTCGAGACATTCCAGAGGGACGCGCTCAAGGGTCCGCCGGCTCCTGCGGGGGCGAGGATCGAATCCGACCTGTTCGGGCTGACGGTCGCCGAAGATTGGCACGCGTTCGCCGCCGCCAAGGGGCTCTCCCTGGTTGGTCTGCGCGTCGAAGCCGTGGTTGAGTTGCTGCCAGGAAACACCATTCCGGCCGAGTACGCCGACTATGTGACGAGCGAATCCGAGTCTCTGGTGAGGCTCCTCCTCCCCATCGGCCAACTTGTTTCGCTCGCAACTTCAGAAAGCGTCGGCCTGGTCCGGCAAGCGTACCAGCCGACTGCACCGTAGGGGAAGCTAATGAGAACAAGGATTCTGCTAGCGTTGGCCCTCGTCGCGATCGTCGCAATCGCCGCGGCGGGGCAGGAGAAGTTCACCGTCGGCATCGACCAGACGACGGCCGCAGAGTGGGATTCGATCGTGACGGCGTTCGAGCAGGAGGCGGGAATTCGCGTCACGGTACGGCGATACTCGCAGAGTAACGTCGCCCAGCAAGTGGTCTTTCAGGCGTACAGCAAGTCCGGCAACCACCACTTCTTCATGGTTCCGAACAGCTGGGGCGTCAGCCTCTCCCGCTACCTCACCGACCTCTCAGACGTTGCCGACGAACTGGCCGGGGCGGGAATCTCCCCAGCCTACTTCTCCGGGCGCCCACTCGGCGTTCCGCTCCCGTTCGCGTCAGGATGGTTTCTCTCCGTCCTCTCGTGGCCGGACGATCGCGCGGCCGCCCTGTCGTTCCTGATCGCAGCGGCGGGCGGCGCGCAAGACGGAATCTCCGTCGGGCCGATCGTCACGCCGCAAACCACGGTCGCGACGCTGACGACCGAGAAGATCGCCCGCGCGGACCACAACCCGAAGATCGACGGCGCGCTCGGCGCGCTCCTCGCCGCTGCGGAAGCGACCGTCACGTCCGCGGTTGCCCAGATCGCGACGGCGCTCCCGTCGTCCGCTCGAATGGCCCTCGAGGGACTCGCCAAGACGTTCGGAATCCCATTCTCGTCAGCGACTTCATCGGTGACCGTCGTCCTCGAACCCCAAGCGGGGAGAGGTGGCCCCTCGACGGTTGCCGCACTGTCTTCTCTTGGCGTCAGCAAATCCGCAATCGACGAATCCACATCGCTCGTGAAGGTCACGATCCCTCTGAGTGAACTCGCGTCGCTTGCTTCACAGCTTGCGGGGGTCTCGTTCCTCCGGGCGCCCTACATCCCGTTCACCCTGGGGACACCGACCGAAGGGACCGCCGCGATCGGCGCGACCGCGTACCACAGCGCCGGCATCACCGGCGCAGGCGTCAAGGTCGCCGTCATCGATCTCGGCTTTGTCGGTCTCACTCAGGCCCAGGCGCGCGGCGATCTTCCCTACTCGGCGGTTCCGCACGATCTCACCGGAATGGGCATATCAACGGGCTTCTCACATGGCACCGCAGTCGCCGAAGTCATCCACGACATCGCCCCAGGCGCGCAGCTCTATCTGATCAAGATTGCGGATGAGGTCGACCTCGACCAAGCGGTGACGTACTGCCTGAGCAATGGGATCGACGTCATCAACCACTCGCTCGGCTGGTACAACACCAACTACTACGACGGCACCGGGACGATACCCGATATCGCACGGCGTGCGACCTCGGGCGGCATCCTGTGGGTCAACGCCGCGGGCAACGAAGCCGAGAGTCATTGGGAGGGCCCGTTCACCGACGGGAACTCCGATGGCTGGCTCGACTCGTCTGTCTCGCTGTACGCTTCCAGCGGCTCGCAGATCGTCCTCTACTTGACCTGGAACGACTGGCCGGCGGCCTCGACCGATTACGATCTCTACCTCTACGATCCGTCGAGCAGCATCGTCGCCTCGTCGACCAAGTACCAAACGGGCGTTGAGGAACCAACGGAGTCGATACACGTGACCGCGGCTCAGAGTGGCACCTACACAATCCGCATCCAGGGGGCGGGATCGAGGAGCCTCGAGCTGTACAGCGTCTACCAGAACATCTCGCCGGCGATCGCTGCCAGCTCGGTCCTCGCGCCAGCCAACGCGTCCGAGATCGTCGCCGTCGGGGCCATCCACCATGCGAACTACACGACCGGGCCGCAGGAGTCCTACAGCTCACAAGGTCCGACGAACGACGGTCGAACGAAGCCTGATCTCGTCGCGCCAGACAATGTGACGACGGGGACCTCGCCCTACACGACGTTCCCTGGCACTTCCGGGTCCGCGCCCCACGCCGCCGGCGCCGCCGCGCTCCTCTTGTCGCAGCAGCCGACGCTGAGCGAGCCTGCGCTCCGCAGCCTCCTGCTGTCGAACACGATCCCCATGGGAGGGAGCAGCAACGTCTACGGCAACGGCCGTCTGTTCCTCCAGGCACCGACGACCAACCAGCCGCCGACGGCGGTGTTCTCCTACTTCCCCAGTCCGCCGACTGCGGGCTCGCTCGTGTCGTTCAATGGATCCGCCTCGAGTGACGTCGACGGAGTCGTCGTCGGCTACCAGTGGGACTTCAACGGAGACGGGTCCGCCGATGCCATCGGCGTTTCCACTACGTACACATTCCCGGCCGCCGGCACCTACCAGGTTCGCCTCACCGTGACGGACGATGACGGAGCGAGCGCCACCCAGACGCAACCGATCAGCGTCGTCGCGACCGCCAACCAATCGCCGACGGCGTCGTTCTCAGCGGCTCCGTCTCCCGCAGCGCCCAACGAATGGATCACGTTCGACGCGAGCTCTTCGAACGATTCCGACGGATACATCACGGGTTACGCCTGGACCTTCGGTGACGGAAAAGCCGGGACAGGCGTGACGGGGTACAACGCCTACACGAGCCCCGGAACCTACACCGCCCAGCTCGTCGTCACCGACGACGATGGCGCGACTGGCACGACGTCACGCCAGATCGTCGTCCAGGCGGCAGCCGCTCCGGATCTGACGGTCTCGAGCCTGACGTTCTCCCCGCCCAGCCCCACGCTCGGGCAATCGTTGACGTTCATGTTTACCGTGCAGAACGTGGGCAGCACGGACGCAGGGCTGTTCCGAATCCGCCTGCAAGGGAGCACCTCGGCGACGCAGACGTACCTGTGGGGACTCACGGCCGGATCCTCCAGAACGCTTTCCCTGTCGCTGTCGCTTGCCACGAGCAGTGAGACGTTCACTGTCACGGCGGATGACTTGGGGCAGGTGACCGAGTCCAACGAGGGGAACAACACGCGAAGCGTCATCGTGACCGCGTCGGCTCCACCTCCGCCGGTCGCAGAAGCCGGAGGCCCATATTCAGGCACTGCGGGCCAGCCCATCGCGTTCAACGCCTCGGGCTCCACCGGGTCGATCACATCGTATGCGTGGTCGTTCGGCGACGGAGGGATGAGCGGCGGCGTCTCGCCGACCCACGCGTATGCAGTTCCGGGATCTTACACCGCCACGCTGACGGTGAGCGGACCGGGCGGCCAGTCGACCGACTTCGCGCAAGTGTCGGTCGGACAGCCCCAGCCGCCGTTGTCGGCTCAGCTCTCACTGCCGCAGGCGACATATCAGGTCGGCGATGCCCTCGTGATCAGCTACACCACGAACCGAACGGCCTACGTCTACTTGTGCGAAGTCACACCGGACAATCGGGTCGTCCTCCTCTACCCCAATTGGTCCCAACGGACCAACCCGGTCGCGGCGGGGACGCACACGGTGCCCGGCAGCGGGACATGGCGCGTCTCCGAGCCTGTCGGAACGGAAAGCCTCTACCTCTTCGCTGCCACCAGTCCGATTCCCGACTTCCCAACCACATTCTGGTTCGGCTTCCCGACGCTGAGCACCAACCCTGGCTCGTTCCGGGACGGTGTGCTCGCGACAATGCAGGCGATCGTACCGAGCGGAGACTGGAGCTTCGATGCGATCTCGTTCGAGATCGTTCCAGCAGCACCGACGACCGGGACGCTCCAGGTCGTCTCCTTCCCGTCCGGCGCCGCCGTGCGGCTCGACGGGACAGCGATCGGATCGACGCCCCTCGACCGAGGCGGCGTTTCTCCCGGCACGCACACCGTCCAGCTCACGAAATCCGGCTATCAAACCGAGACACGCCAAGTGACGATCACCACAGGGCAAACGACGCCGCTGCAGGTCACGCTCGTCGCATTGCCACCGGCCAATCAATCTCCGAGCGCCGCGTTCACCCACTCGCCTGCTTCTCCTGGAGTCAGCGAGACGGTCCAGTTCAACGGGCAAGGCTCGTCCGATCCCGACGGAAGCATCGTCGCGTACGCGTGGAGCTTCGGCGACGGAGGGACCGCGTCCGGAGCGCTCGCGAGCCACGCGTTCGCCGTCAACCTCACCTATCAGGTCACGCTGACCGTGACGGACGACGACGGAGCGACGGGCTCGGTGACGAAGTCGATCACCGTCACTCCATCCGATGATGTTGGATGGGTGTCGCCGGTCGCGTATGAAGATCCGGCCGAGGAGTGGAACAACGAGGCGAATACGTACGACAACAACATCAACTCGCAGGAAGTATACGGCGCGTATGTCGACCTCGGAGCCGGGGAGCTCTCCCCGTTCCTTTTCCTGCTTGCGCCCGGGAGCGGCCTGCAATCGAACCGCGTCCGTCTGTTCATGAGCTACACCGTCAGCCTCCCGATGACGTGGGACGTCGATGTCGAGCGAGACGGCGCGTGGATCGACGTCTTCGACGACACGGCCGTTACACAGCAGTGGGTCGAAATGGCGTTCGATCAGGGGCTCGTCACGCGTGTGCGCATCCGAGTCCGGAACAACGCGGGCGGAGTGTGGCGGGCCATCCTCTACGAGGTCGATATCCGCGACGCGACGATCCCCTTGCCGTGAAACCCTGAGGCAAGAAGATAGCGCCCCGAGCGGGGGGGGATCTCTCCGCTCGGGGCTTTTCGTCTGCGAGATGCCAACCATCAACGCGGACTCCAAGACGGCCTCCGATTGACGCCGTGGCCAATTCTGTGCAAGAATCGGTCGCTTTGACTCGTCGCGTGTGTCCAGCACGGGTGGAAGGAGGTGGGGGAAGTTGAACGCGGGAAGAAACGTTGCCATTTGCTGCACGCTTAGCGTGCTCGTTCTTCTGTGCGCCACAGACACAACGGCGCAGACTTCAAGCCCATGGATCTTCGGTCCGGTCCTCGGGGCCATCGGAAATGACGTGGTCGTGATCTCGTGGGAGACCTCTCGCTCTGTCAGCATCGACCTTCACTACGGACTCGCCCAGGTCCATCAAGGGAGTGGATCTTGGAGCGAAACATTGACGTTCGATCGCCAGAAGGGGAAGGCCGAGATCTGGCTCCACGATCTCATGCCCGACACCGAGTATCGGTATCAACTCATCGCCTACGAGGGAGACGCCGTCTACCCGAGCAAGCTGGGGTCGTTCCGAACAGCTGCTGCAACTGCCCGTGCGTTCACGTTCGTGGTCTACGGCCACACACGCTCGTTCCCCGATCGCCACAAGCTCGTTGCCGACACCATGACGCGTGACGAGGAAGGTGCGGCCTTCGTTGTCCACGTTGGCGAGTTGGTCGAATCGCTCACTCCGGATCGGCTCGCGAATTTCCGCTGGGCGATCGCCGACCTGGCCCGCTCGATCCCATATCTCACAGTTGTCGGAAGCGAAGCCACAAACACTGATGCCTACTACAAGGGGTTCGCCCTCCCTCAGGGCGGAGGAACGTCCGGCGAGGAGTGGTGGAGCTTCGACTATGGTTCCGTCCATCTGATCGGGCTTGACTCGACGCTCACCGATCCGAGCAATGAGCGCGCTCAAGAGCAGCTCGTCTGGCTTCGTCAGGATTTGTCTACGAGCGCCGCCGAACTCACCGTCGTTCTCTGTACCGCGTCGTTCTACGGATCGGCCTACCCAACGGGAACGAATGAGGCCCTCGTATCTCTCTGGGAGCCGGTTCTTCGCGGTGGTGGTGTCGACCTCGTGGTGAGCGGTGAGACCGGCGGGTATGAACACGTCTACACCGGCGGAATTCACTATCTCACAACGGGGGGCGGGGGAGGACCCCTCGCGGCTTCCCCTAACGAGCAGATTCCCGGCCTTGTGTTCAGCCGCTACGAAGTCCTTCACTACATCAGGATCACGGTGACCGACAATGCGCTACGTGCAGAGGCCGTGCCTGTCGCTTCGGTCATCGATGATGAGATCTACTTGACGCCGAGCGGCAAGGCGATCGATTCGTTCGTCATCCGCGCGTCAGCTGAGTGACACGGGGCGACACGCCTTGACCGAAGGTCAAGGCGCCTGGTCGGGACGCCCGGATTTGAACCGGGGACCTCTTGCGCCCCATGCAAGCACGCTACCAGGCTGCGCCACGTCCCGACGTACCGTTCGAGTGTATCTCCCGGCCGTTCCGACGACAAACGGATCGCCCCATCCGACGCGGTCCGAAATCCCGCGGATCATGTGGTCCGGGGCTTGACGCTCCGAACGAGGTTTCGAAGACCGATTCCCGCCTGGTAGTCGGCCGCGAATGCCTCCACCTCGGCGTCGGTCAGCCCCCTTCGGCGCAGTGCGCGTCGGAACGCGCTCCGGGCGCGCCGCTCGTGGAAGAGGATCCCCAGCAAGCCAAACGCGAGGGCCGTGACCAATCGGACAACGAGAAGAATGACGCAGAGGACCGCAATCACCCGCTTCAGTCCTCCTCCCGTTCTCCGTGTCGTTCCATGAAGCTGCCGATGTTGATCCCCTTGCTTCCCATCAGTTCGCGCAAGTTGATCATGTACCCCTTCGCCATGTCCATCGCTTCCTCTTTGGGAATCCCAGCTTCGACCAGCTTCGTGTAGAACGTGGCAACAGCGCCGGCCATGTTCTCGGCCGCCTCGGGAGAATAGAGGATGTCCCGAAGACCGCGCAGAAGACTCGGCACCTTGTCCGACACGATGCCTAGGATCTCCCGCAATTCCTCCGCCTTCCCTTCGCCTTTCTCCGACCAGTCGTGACTCATATTCTCTCCTCCTGTTCAACGTTGAAGAGCCGTATCTTTTGTCCCAGCACCTTCAGATCTCCGTGAATTGGAACCGCTCCGCGTCGCACACTCGCACCGAGCGAGAATCCGAGGAAGAACGAGCCAACATCGAGATGGGCGATCGGTCGTCCGTACGCCTCCACGGCAACGCGCTTCCACACGCCGTCCGGAAGACGAGGAAGAGACCGCAGCTCGCGTTCGACCTCGGCCCGCAATCGAAGGATTCCCGCCAGCTCCTCTCGGCACGCCCCGCATGCCGCCAAGTGGACCGAGACCTCACCGGATTCAGCCGAGGACAACGTCCCGTTTGCGTACCAAGGAATCAGCTCTCGTATCCGCCCGCAACTGCTCATGTCAACGCCTCCGCCAGCTTCCTCTTCGCGTGGAACATCCTCGATTTCACGGTTCCTTCCGGAATGCCGAGGACCCCCGCGATCTCGCCGTACGAAAGACCCTCGTAGAACGTGAGGAAGACGACCTCACGCTGCGGCTCAGGGAGTGTGCTCATCGCCCCCGCCACCACCTCTTGTCGCAACAGCCCAGGAGCAGGGTCGGGGCTGACGAGGCTGACGTCCGGAGTCCGGTCTCCCCTCTTCTCCCGGCGAATCAGGTCGAACGCCTTGTTTCGTGCGATGCCGAAGATCCAAGTCGACACCTTCGATCGGGCCTCGAACCGCTGCGCACCCTTCCACACGGCAATCATCGTCTCTTGAGCAGCCTCTTCCGCCAGGTGTCGGTCTCGCAGGAGCGTGAACGCGTATCGGAAGACCCGGTCGGCAAAGCGATCGTAGAGCGTTCGAAACGCGTCCTCATTCTCACCCGCCACGCGAGTGACCAGCTGGTGATCAGAGAGCACTCCACCTCCCTAGCAGCGCGGCCCGCCCGCAGAACAAGCCATGCGAGTATGGGGCACCGCTTGCGGCGTAACCGCCCACAGCTGCCCGCGTTCGACTTCCACACGCCGTTCCCCTGCACGCTCGCCATTCCAACCACACCAACTCCCCCGCGTCTTCGCTTGCCTGTCGCTGGTTAGTCCCGCCGGACACCATGTCGGTTCAATCCTCGACACAAGACGCCTTGGAGCCGACCGGCAGGATTCCCGAACGAAGCATGCCGCGACGGCGATGAAACCCAAGGGAATGTGGATTCTCTCCAGTGATCAAGACAAGCAAGGACTCCGCTCGAGCGCGGCGGCTTGACGACCTAGAGTACCTGCCGAGTCCAGGCTCCGGGCCGATCGGGAGCGACACATAACGCATTCACAGCCACGGCTCGATCTTCTCCGCGGTCAGATTCCTCGGATACCCGTCAAAGCGGATAAGCCCATCGCGATCGATCAGGAACGTTCGAGGGATCCCGACGACGCCGTACAAGCGCTGGATCGCCCGCGCTTCGGTCAACGATCCCCACAGGACGTTGTCAATCGGGAACCCGCCGTCGATGAAGAATTCCCGCGAGTCTTCTCCCGTCTTGTCTAGGCTCACAACAAGAAGATCGACGCCGCGATCCGCGAATCGTTCGTGTAGCTCATGAAGGCTGGGGAACGTCTTCGTGCACGGCCCGCACCAGCTGGCCCAGAAGTCCAATACGACGACACGGCCACGGAAGTCTGACAGAGAGACGGTCTCTTCGTCGAGGTTGAGAAGGCTAAAATCCTCGGCCAGTTCGGGTTCCCTGTCCAACTCGGGGAGAAGCGCTCCAAGAACCGCCAGCGTCCCCACTCCGATGAGAATCCAGATCCCGATGCTCTTCACGGAACCCCCTCCGCCGCTTCAGTGTGGCTTACGAGTGTATCGGCCGGCCGATCGCGCCTCAACGGGAACCGCCAGCATCCAAACGTACTGGAATCGAACGACTCGGCTCTCACATGCAAGAGATTGACTCAGACGCCCACGCGCAATCGCTCCGCTATTCCAGCTCGGAACTTCTTGCCAGTGCGCGCTTCAGGATTCCCCGCTCTCCTTGAGAGGCGATTTCGTTCAGGACGTAGGACTCGACCGCACGGTTGAGTTCCTCTACAAGGGACCGGGCGTTTGCGGCAGCGATCACGGCGAGGCCCTCAAGCATGACCGCGTCCAGCACGTTGTCGCCGCGTTCGCCCATCCCGATCCTCCCCGCGCCCCCCCCCC
>Ga0222701_1000051_pt1 | contig 56146 bp, 57 predicted proteins | sample AntAcemetage1502_FD_179825 | JGI IMG/M metagenome (GOLD analysis project Ga0222701, IMG submission 179825) | Saline water microbial communities from Ace Lake, Antarctica - #1502 | ecosystem: Environmental > Aquatic > Non-marine Saline and Alkaline > Saline | place: Antarctica: Ace Lake... | reverse complement strand
GCCATCTCGACGACGTTGAGCCAGCCAGCTTCATCGATCTCATCGCATTCGAGCCTGTGATCCTGAGCGTCTTGCAGGCGGGGGCATCATCTGCAATCGTTCAGGCGACCTCCGACAGCGTCATCCGAATGGGTGTTCTCGATTCGGTCGGCGAGGTGGGAGAAGTGCTCGCTGAAGCACAGGCAGTTTCCACGGCTCCGTTCGAGGTCACCTTCGCGCGCCCGCTGACAATGGCAGATGTGCTGGTGATGGAGGATCTGAGCAATGACCTCTTGGGGCCAACGTACGACGTTGGGCCTGCCGAGCTTGTCGAGATCGACGAGTTCCCCGATTCCTGGGCGGAGATCACGCTGGCTCTGCCACCGCTTCTTGACGGGGAGGTCATCACGTTCACCGGACCGGCGACGGTTGAGGTGTACTTCGATGGAGCAGAAGGCGAGACCAACGACACGGACGGAGATGGCTTGGATCAGGTAGCCACCCAGATGGTCGAGATGGAACTCGTTGGGGAAAGCAAGCTCCTGGGCCCGATCGCCATGAGGTTGCGTGGTGATACCTTCGGCGAGATCGAGGAGACCGAGAACCTCACGGCTGGGGTTCTCGACCTTCCCCCCTTCGCTGACACGGGAACGGCCTTCAGCTACTTCGATGTTCTCTTTGAAGTGGAACTCCTGCAGCCACCGGACTTCGTCAAGCTGTTCGCGCCGAATCTCATCCTGCTCCACAACGAAGAGCCGGTCCACATGACCGCAACGATCGATCACAAGCCGCCGCCTCTGGGCGCGACCTATTCCGGCGAGCTGGCAGATCCAGTCTCCCTGTACGATGACGATGGGAATCTCATTGGAGGCACGATCACAGCCTGCGTCCACTCGCCGGATCCATCTCCAGTGGAGTCCACACTGAGGTGGGCAGACGTCATCTGGACGTACGAGCTGCCGTTGTGCTGGACCGTTTGCACGCGGCAGCGGCTCTGTCGTGGTCTGGTCGTCGAGGTGATGCTGCAGAAGTTCGACGCCTACTTGGATAGTGACATGGACTTCATGACGCCAGAGCTTCATCTGCATGCCAGCATCATCAAGAACTTCCTGGAGCATGCGACGCCAGCGGAGATCGAACAACTCGCTTGCACGTTTGCGAATGCGTACTTGGAGGCGAAACCCTGTAGGGAAGGGAGTCCCTGCGTACAGGACTAGTCGGGCGAGTAGCTGGACATCTCGACGCAAAGGGCAGCGCTTCCACGGCGCTGCCCTTCTTGAGATCGACGTTTCGCGTAGAGAGTTGTCCGTGTTGTCGTGTGCCGTCGCAGTACAACGCCCCACACGAAACGCCTCGCGGGGCGTACCGTCGGATCAAGCCGTCTACGCAGCCGGTCCAGGCTCGACGACGACCGCCGTTTTGGACCACTCGCCGGACCAGAGGCGTTCGTACTCCTCGCAGCTGGCCAAGAGTTCCGCGTGGGTGCCTGTGGCGTCGATTCGGCCGTCCTTGAGGACGATGATCCGATCGGCGCGGCGGAGGGCGGGACGCCGGTGCGAGACGACGAGGCACGTGGAGTCGGCTCGCTCAAAGACACGCTCCCACAGCGCCTGTTCGGTCTCGACGTCAAGCGCGCTCGACAGGTCGTCGAAGACGAGAAGCTCCGGCTCGCGGGCGAACATACGTGCGGCCGCAGCTCGTTGGCGTTGTCCGCCGGAGAGCTTCACGCCCTTTGCTCCGACGATCGTGTCCAGGCCGGCCTGCAGTTGGTCGAGGTCGCGGTCGAGCACGGCCGTTCGAATCGCTCGATCGATGTCGGTCTCGTCTTCAGGGAGCCCCATCAGGATGTTTGCACGCAGCGACTCGCTGAACAGCTGCGGAACCTGCGCCGTGTAGGCGCAACGGGGCGGGACAAAGAACGTCGACGGATCGTCGACGACCCGATCATTCCACGTCACCGCGCCTTCTCCTGCCGGGAGGAGCCCGAGAAGCGCTCTCAGAAGCGTCGTTTTCCCCGAGCCGATCCGCCCGGTGATGACCACGAACTCGCCCCGACGCAGCTCTAGATCGATCCCGCGAAGCGCAAACGGCCCGCCCGGATGCTCTTCGTCCTCGGGCCAACGGTAGCCCAGTCCCGCGACTCGCAGGTCCCGGAGCCTGTCACCGGGCACGAGCGTCGGCGACTCGATCGTGGGGAGATCGCCGCGGAGGTGGATCGGATGATGCGCCCCAATCTGTGCGCCATCGTCTTTCCCAAGAAGCCCCGCCATGCGGGCGAGCGACACGCCCGCCTGCTTGATGTGGATCATGAAGTCGCCTACGGCGGCGATCACCTCGGTGAGCACGCCAATGTACGTGACGAACAACGCAAAGTCACCAACCGTGAACGTTCCCGTCCGTAGTCCGTCCGCCGCGGCGAGCAGGATCAGTCCCGTGCACAGCGTCGCCGCGTTCCAGAAGAACGAGTGGAAGGATTGGCTGAGGAGCCGATCCTTGACGGTCGCCCGAAGGCGCTCCTGATTCAGGGTGTCGATGTGTGAGACGACATGTTGCTCGGCGCCCGCGAGCTGAATCGCCTGGACGCCTTCCATCGCTTCACCGATCGCGCCCGTCACCCGCTCGGTCGCTCGGCGACTCGCCTCTCGGAATCTTCGGATGTACTTACTCACCGCTCGCGCGGCGACGATGACGCCGAGGAGCGGCACAACGACGATCGCCGTGATCCGGGCGTCGATCGCAACCAAGATCGTCAGCGCAACAGCGGCGTAGGCGATGAAGGCCCCTTGGTCGACGATCCAGCTCAGGAGATCCTCGACCACGATTACGTCGTCGCGGAACGTGTTGAGCGCCTCCCCGGTCGAGCCCGGCACCGCTCGCGCCCCCGGCCTCTTCAGGATCCCGCTGAGCAGGTTCCGGCGCAGAAGCGTTTCTATCGTAAACCGATGACGGATGTCGATGAGCGCACCGACGAGAATCGAGACGATTCTGGCAATGCCCGCGGCTAGAACCAGCGCCACGATGCTCCAGAGCGTCAGGCCCGCGGGAGCCGCGTCCGTGATCGAATCGAAGAAAAGCTTCGCGACGTAGCCGGCGCCAAGTTCGAACAGCATGATCGCAATCCAAGCAGTGATGTCGGCCGCGTACAGGCCCGGGCGGTACCTGATCAACCTCCAGACGAGCGTTCGCATTCTCATCCGAGCACCTCCTCGAGGCCCGTCCGCAACAAGTGCGACAGATGCGAGGACGGATCAGAGACCAGGGCGCTCCGGCCTCCATACTCGAGGACCCTTCCGTCTTCGAGGATGAGAACCTCGTCCGCCCGTTCGACCGTCGCCAATCGGTGCGCGATGATGACCGCCGTTCTCCCTTCGAGAAGCCGGTCGATCGCCGCCTCCAGCAGGCCTTCGGTCGCCGGATCGAGCCGCGAGGATGCCTCGTCGAGGATGACCAGACCCGGATCGGCGAGGAACGCTCGGGCGAGCGAGAGAAGCTGCCCTTGGCCGGCCGACAGCCCGCCGCCGCCCGCTTCGAGCATCGTGTCGAGGGCGCGTGGGAGCGATCCGATCCAGTCTTCCAGCCCAAGATGCGATAGGGCGGCATGGATTCGTGCGTCGTCGATGGTTGTGTCGAACAGCCGCACGTTGTCGCGAATCGTCGCCCGGAACAGCTGTACTTCCTGCGGCACCATCCGGACCGCACCGCGCAGATCGGCGAGGGCCACGTCGCGCACGGCGTGGCCGCCGAGAGCCACAACACCCTCCGACGCGTCGTACAGCCGCACGAGCAGCCTGGCGAGCGTCGTCTTTCCGCTCCCGGTGCGACCGAGCAGCCCGAGGACGGTGCCCGGAGAGAGGGAGAACGAGACCGAGGCAAGAGCCGGAATCGCGAGGCCTGGAGGCGCGCGCTGTTCCGACTCATCCTTGGACTCGGTCTCTTCGGGCGCGGTCTCGATCTCAGTCCCTTCCAGGTCATCGCTCCTCTGGGGACTCGCAGGCTCGTAGGCGAACGAGACCTCGTCGAGCGATACTGCAAGGGGCCCCGTCGAGAGGCGTTCGCGTCCTTCATCCGTGAGCTTGGAGTCGGTGTCGAGCATCGTTCGGATTCGGCGAATGCCCGCCTCGGCGCGCTGCAAATCGGTGATCTGCGTTCGGATCTCCGAAATCGGCCCCCGCAGAAGCTCGGTGTAGTGGAAGATCAAGTAGACGGTCCCGATGGAGATCGCGGCGGTTCTCCACAGCGATGCTCCGACCGCGAAGGCGACCGCATGTCCAACCGAGAACAGGGCGACGTTGGCCATCCACATCCCGTACCCTCCCAGACCCGCGCGAAGGCGAATCGGGAAGAGCTTCCTCGCGAACTCCGCGAAGCGGCGCAAGACATAACTCTCGCCGCCGTTCGCGCGAATGTCCTCGGTCCCAGCGATCTGCTCGCCGAGGAAGCCGAAGAACTGGCCCACCAGCTTCCGGTACTTCGTCCAGTACGGGATCGCCAGCTTGCGAATCCAGATCAGAAGAAACAGCGTGAAGACGGCGAACACGAAGATGGGGAGGCCAACACGCCAGTCCTCGCGAAACAGAAGACCCAGGATCCCGGCAACGAGGATCGCGTTACCCAGGATTTGAATCGCGAACCGGGAGAAGAAGTTCGAGAGCGTGGCCACGTCGCCGTCGATCCGTTCGATCAGCTGTCCCGGCGCGTACTCCTTGTGAAACGTGGCATCGAGGGCGAGGGCGTGTCGGAGGAGATCGAGCCGGAGCGTGTTCGTCGCCGTCCAGGCGACCGTCTCCCCGACGTAGGTCGATGCGACCATCAACCCTTGACTGAGCACCGCAATCGCGAAGAACAGGATCGCATCGAAGATCAGCGCCGAGCGAGGGCCTCCTTCGCTCGCCGTGTCGAGGAAGGCGCGAAGGATTTGGGGATTGGCCAGCCGAAGGCCGATCGTCACCAGAATGAGGACCGCGAGCGCGGCGACCCATCGCCGCTGCGGGCGGACGTAGGCGCCGAGCAGTCTCACGTACTGACGAATCGGGACCCTCATGTCGTTCCCCTCCTTCCTGCGGTCGAGCGGCCTCTGCTACGCGGCTAGCTTCCGCGTCGTGAGATCCTGTCCGTCGCGCAGCACCTTCTCGTAGTTGATCGTACGCCGGATCACGCGCATCCCAGCCCGCTCGTAGAGCCGGGGCGCTCCGGTCAGATTCTCGGAATCCATGTCGAGTTCGACGGCGGTCTTGCCCCGTCGATGGAGCTCTCCGAAGCTGTGGTGAAGGAGCGCCAGAGCGATTCCGCGCTTCCGATATGCAGGCCTCACACTCAGCGTCTCCACGTACGAGCGCGTCCTGTCCCCTGCGATCTCGGTACTGAAGAACCCTAGACCGGCGATCTCGTCACCCTCGTGTGCCACGAACCAAAGACTCGGGTCGCGCCGATCCCCAAGAGACGAAAGCCATGACTTCCAGTCGTCGAGTGCCTGCTCAAGAGGCTCCTCCACGAATCCCCAGTGATCACGAAAGGCTTCACGGCTTGCGGCCACAATTCGCTCAAGCTCCTCCTCGACGATTGCCGCCCGTACGTCAATCCCCTCGGACCACTCCGGCTCCGGCGGAGTCTCGTCCAGATCGATGCGCATTGTGTTCTGAACCCGAACCATCTCGAAGCCTGCTCGCTCGACCGCGGATCTCCTCGCTTCATCTTCGTCCATCGCGCTCTCAACCGCGAAGACCCTCGCACCTTCTGGCGCCTTCTCGATGTGCCGCGACGTATGCGTAAGTGCCCACGCGTAGAGGCCGTCCCAGAGGTCGTCTCGGTCCGCGAAGTCAGGGTCTGTGATCACCGCACAGCCCAAGGACAAGTAGGGCTCCCCTGGATCGACAGCGTGCGACCACGCGATCATGCGTCCCGTTTCATCGAGAACAACGCATGTGTCGCGCGCCAGATCGAAGCGCGGGCTCTTCCACCATCCGAGCATGTCATCGACTGTGCTCTGGTTCTCCCCGTAGAACTTGCGAGACCGCGCGTTGAACATGTCGACGGCAAGATCCACGTCGTCGAAGCTCGCCGGCCGAACCGTCCAGTTCGCAGGCCAGTCACTCGGCTTCATTCGTCCTCCCTTCCTCATCGAGCGTCTTCCGCGACAGATCCCGTCCCGGCCGCAGCTCCTTCTCCTACGCCAGCGACTCTCGCACAGACTTCATCCCCGCCTTCTCGTAGAGCTTCGTTGCGCCGGTCAGACTTGCCGCGTCGACGCACAGCCCGACCTTTCGCTTCCCTCGCCGGTAGAACTCACCGAACGCGTGGTGGAGAAGGGCCAGCGCCAGCCCGCGCCTTCGCCACCCACGATCGACGCCGAGAACGTCGATCCAGCCCATCTCGGGGTCCTCGTGTCGTTTGGGCCAGCAGAGGCACGTTCCGACGATCTCGCCGGCTGCTTCTGCGAGATACCAGATCGCCGAATCGAAGTCCTTCTCCTCGGTGATCCAGTGCTCCCAGAACTTGAGTTCCTCCTCGAACGGGGAGTCGACGTGCCCCCAGTGATCCTTCAAGGCGTCTCGCACCGATCGCACCGTCGCCTCTAGATCCTTCTCCGGATCGAAAGTTCGGACCGCGATGCCCTCCGGCCATGTCGGCTCGGACGGCAACTGATCCATCTCGATCACCATCCGCCAGAAGTGCCTCGCGACGGCGAAGCCCTTCTGCGTGAAGAGTTCGCGCGATCGCTCATCTTGCACGAGAGCGCCTGACCCGAGCGTGACGCGAGCCTGTTGCGGCGCCCTGGCGATCGCCGCACGGGCTCTCTCTTCCTCCCACGCGAGGAGCGCCGAGCCGATGCCCCGTTCACGATGTTCCGGATGGACGCGTGCCCAGCTGTGAACACGAACGTGGGGCTCCTCGAGATCCCACACTTCCGCGTAGCCGATCAACGTGCCATCCGGCGCGAGGACGACGCGGGTGTCCGTCTCAAGATCGAATTCCGGCGTTCGCCACTCCACGCGTTGCTCGTCTGCGTCGTGTGGCGCCTCATTCGTCAGCTCCATCGCGCAGGCGTTGAAGAGCGAGACGGCCTGCTCGGCATCATCCATCGCCGCGTGCCGAGATCTGTATCCTTCGGGTAGGTTCTGTAAAGACATCCTCTTGCACTCCTTGCCTCGATAGCCTGACACTCGGTGTGTTCTCAACGATTGACAGTCTGCTCCGTCTCAGTCACGGGAGACCGGAACCGGAAGGCCCCGACGGTAGGTGGACGAAGATGGCGGGCGACGTTCACCCTGGGTGCAGCGCTCAGTCTCTGAGGAGTTAGAGGGAAACTACGGCGTTGCCACTAGGACACCCTCGCTCACCACGCCTGAAGGGGCCACGAACCGAACTCTGTTAGCGTTTCGAATCATCATTCTGCCTCCTCCTTTGTAGGCGTGCCTCGCTGGGGCACGTTGAATCGGCCGCGGACGTTCCGCAGCTCGTGTGTAACGGCGGAGTGTAGCGGCCGCTCTGTTTATGTCAAGGAAAACGGGTGACGCTGACGCTCTTGCGGTTTCCTGATCACCTCCTGGCACCACGCCCGGGCGGCCTGGCCTTGCCTCAGCGCGTGGTCAACGGCTATACTGCCGTGAGGTATGCTGAAAAGAGCGGCAAGTAGGCTACATATGGAAAGGGTTTCACTGGTGCAGCCATCCCACGCAATCATGTTTTCCTACGGACTTCCAAGAAGGGAGGTCGGATAATGCCGCTAGCGACTGAGCCGACTGGCGAAGGCGAGGTTCTCGTCGTTTACACCGGCGGGACTATCGGTATGGTCAATTCGGATCCGGAGAATCCTTTAAGCCCTCTCCGCCCCGCAGAGAACTGGAAGGAAATCGAATCGAACTTCCGTGTTCTCGAGCCCGAGTATCTGGGAGTCACGACTGACTACTGCCAGTTCTCTCCCCTGTTGGATTCCTCAGACATCCGGCGTGAAAACTGGCAAGAGATTGCCGAAGTCGTCGAACGCTACTACGACTCGTATAAGGGTTTCGTGATCATTCATGGCACGGACACGATGTGCTACACAGCCTCCGCCTTGTCTTTCATGCTCGAGAACCTCGGGAAGCCCGTCATAATAACAGGTTCTCAGGTTCCGTTGGTCAAGCCGCGCAGTGACGGTCTTCAGAATTTCATAACTGCAATTCAGATTGCTGCTTCGGACACATTCGGATATCCTCTTGTCCCTGAGGTTTGTATCTTCTTCCGGGATCACCTGCTGCGAGGAAACCGCGCACGGAAACTCAGTGCATCCGGCTATGCCGGGTTTGTTTCCCCGAACTACCCGCCGCTCGCGACAGCCGGCGAACATGTCGAGTTCCGCATAGCCGATATTAGAGAACTTCCCAGCCCAGATCAGGAGTTCTACGCAAGCACATTCCTCGACCCTCGCGTGATGATTGTTGAGATCTTCCCCGGGTTTGATCCCGTCGTTCTGCGGAACATGTTTGCCGTGGGCAACGACCAAGATGCGCGGGTCAAGGGACTTGTTCTCAAGACCTTTGGAGCGGGGAACGCTCCAGGGAGCAGACCATTCCTCGATGCCATAGAGTACATCACTGCGCAAGGCATCATCGTGGTGGATGTGACGCAGTGCCCGGAAGGAATGGTTGAACTCGGGCTCTATGCGGCAAGCTCTGGTCTACTCAACCGTGGAGTGATCAGTGGCCTCGACATGACACCTGAGGCTGCTGTCTGCAAGTTGATGTACCTCCTGGGGAAGGGCTGGCCTCTTGAGGAAGTCAAGAGGATCATACGCCTCGATCAGTGTGGAGAGCAGAGCCTGAGTATCTACGACATGACGTTCGGTGACGACCAGGAAGTGGCTGTTGCCGCTCCAACTTATCGCTCTAGTGGGGTGCTCCCGGGAGATATCGACTACACACGCTTCCGAAGCGCGTCAATCCGTCTCCAGGACGTAATCTTCACCCCATCCGGATCGGAGTCCGGCGATGCCAGGCAGCAACTCCGGATCTTCATTAACCATCCGGAGGCGTCATCCGAAACTCCTATTCGAGATCCGCATTGCGTGGGCGTGATCAGAGTGGACGATATTGCAGAGGTGAAAACTGATCTGTTCTGCGACGTATCGCGAGGGGTCCAACGTCTGGCGCGACCAGGGCAACCTCTGCAGGTCACGATTGTCGTGTCCACAGGGGAAACGGCCGAATGGGAGAAACTGAGTCTATCGGTTTTTACGTACTCGAGCGCGCGCAGTTTCTAATGACGTGTCCTCGGAGCTAGGCAAGAGCGGAGGTTGCGGAATGGCGGATTGCGATCGCGCCGATCTAAGCAATGCGATAAGTTCTCTGAATCAGGAAGAGCTGGCGGAGTACATTCGTGCCTGCTTCAGCAATGGAGGTCCTGAGTGGCTCGTTGAAGCGTTGCAGAGTTCCACAGACCAAGAGCTGGTCAAGATGCGGGAACCCTTGATGTGCTGTTTGTGCAGTGATTCTCGCCAGTTCGGCTCTGCCGTCGATCCCTCACTTCTGAAGGCGATCGCTGACAAGTACGACAAGTGGCGGGTTCAGCCAGTTTTGGCAATCATCAATGCTGATCACGGCACTGGCATGAAACACGAAATCATAAACGTCGGGGCCGCCGAAGAAGACGACAATCTCGATGCATCGTACGAACCATCGAATCTCGACAAGCCCATGTTCTTCATCGGCTCGGCTCAGCGTAGTGGCTAGAACAACGACGATCAGAGTGAGGAGCGGATGATCTGATGAAGACAGTCGCCTTTTACAGCTACAAGGGTGGGACAGGTCGGTCGCTGGCAGTCGCCCAATTCGCGGCATGTCTGGCGTGGTTTGGAAAGAGGGTCTGTGTCATCGACTTCGACCTTGAGGCGCCTGGGGCATGCCACAAGCTCTCCCTCCTTCAGGCATCTCCCTGGCTTCAGTTCGTCGATATGGGGTTGCTTGACTATCTTAAGGAGTTCATCACCTCCTCCGAACAGAGTGAGCGTTTTGCGAAGTGCCCGACCTGCGGCCAAGATGTCCAGGGAGAGCTTCCTTCGCTCGACGATCTGCTCCGTGAACTCGATCCAGTCAAGAGCAAGACCGTCCCTATTCCATTCGGCTCCGGCAGAATCGATGTATTCCACCCAGGCGTCATCCTATCTCGTCCCGCAGACTACTTCTCGCTTCTTGCGGAACAACAGATCCATGAGTTCCTGACACTGACTGGCCCCTACAGCGACTACTTCCTCGCGTTGCGGAGCAGGATCGAAAGCGATCTCAAAGTGGACTACCTGCTGATCGACTCAAGAAGCGGGGTCAATGAGCTTGCAGGCATCTGCACACAGATTCTCGCAGACAAGGTCGTTCTCATCTCTTGCACGAACCGCGACGGCCTCGACGGTACGAACATGATCCTTAAGGCGCTGGAAAAGGCTGAACCGTCTGCTACCCCCTCACCCAAGATCCCGTTCTCGAGACGGCACTTCCTGGCTCTGTCGCGTCTTCCTGAGGCTTACATCGACGATCGCGGTCGATACAAGATCGTGAAGCCGGAAGAGCGCCAGGAGAGGTTGAAGGGATGCCTTCAGGAGTTGAATCGCGGATTGGAGCACCAGAATCGAGTCCCGCAGTTGTTCCCGCTCACCTCGTGCCCCCGTCTGGAATGGGATGAGAGGATTCCGATTGCGTTCACGCAGCCAAGCGTGAACAGCCAACTCTGTTATGACTACGCAGCCCTCTTTGATGCCATTCTGTCAGAGGAGCGATTGACCCTCTCCGAATCCCTCGATCCGTATATTCGGGACGTGATGGTTCTCCGACCATTCTACCTCGTCCAGGAGGAGGGCAAGATTATCAACCCGGACGACGATAGTTGGAATGTCGCATTCCGCGTCGACACACTGACCACCTTCTTTGATAACATGTATGAAAGTATCGCGCACAGCGAAATGCGCGGCGGGGCATCCGAAGAGGAGGCTCACAAAACGGCGAACGATGAACTCTTCCGAAACGGTGAGCTGGCTGCCTCTCAGTTCAGCACTGTTCTTCAAGAGGGTTGGAAGGATCAAGTGGACGCAGCAAGTGGTCCGCAAGCCAAGCTGGAGCAGTGGTGTGTCTTCGACTCAAAGGTCGGATTCGGGGTTTTCTCGGTCAGCAGATATGGTACAGGCGAAGAGGGTACCGTGACGCTTCGCAACAACTTCCTTCTCTACGGAAGGGGGCCCGGTGACAACAACTTGTGTGCCTTCATGCAAGGCTACATCACACGCGTCCTCAGCGCCATCTTCTATCCGCAGCATATCGAGGTGTCACACGATCGCTCCAAGCAGTGCGGTCAGATGCAGGAGGGCGACAAGCGATCGTGCGCCTTCTCATATCGTGTAGCTCCGGGCAGCGCGTGATATGGCTGTCAAGACTAACCCGCCGACTAGCCACGAGCCTACAACGAAGAGGAAGACCCCCCAGACTCACTGGCTTGCCCTAGGCTACGATGCGAGCCTCACGCAAGTTTCCGTCAAACTTGAGGCCCTAACCCGAGGCCTTGTGATCGTCGGGCAATCCGGCTGTGGCAAGTCGTTTCTTCTGGGTAGGCTGATCGAGGAGATCCTGCGAGTCTCCACTGCCAAGACCCGAGTTCTTGTTATCGATCCGAACTCCGACTTCTGCTACGGGTCTCTACTCAGAGACTGGGCGGGTGAGTTCGATCCTGGGCTAGAGTCGATCTTCGAGCGAGATGAGGTAGACACAACGGGGAAGCGTTTCAATGCGTTCAAGAAGGACGAGAAGAAGTACTACGCCCAGCTTGGCAGGAAGCTCAATCTCGAGACCTCGTTTGTGTTTGGACGCGACGGCGACTTCCTCTTCTCATGGGAGCCCGTGATTCGCAGTATTTGGCGCTACATCCGAATCATCAAGGGTGGCAAGTGCTCTCCTGACTATCAATGGGCTCTGACGCTCCTGATCAATGCATTGCCCATTGAAAGGCGATTCTGTCCTAGACTTGCCCATTTGTCGATTATCGATTTGCTCAAGCAGCCTTCCGATCCTCCAGATTGGATGACGGCCACAGCCCACAACTGGTGGATGTGGCGGAAACAGCTTGTTCCTCAAGAGGCCTTGGTCGAGATTCTCGTAGATACACTGGCGGAGGAAGGTAGCGGTAGATGGCCGCGCCCATCGTTGTCGGCCGAAGCTATCGCAGTTTGTCAGAAATGCAGTGCAGAAAACCCGTTGCCCTGCCTCAAGGAAGCGGGCTTGCCCCCGTTGCTTCCAGGGAAGCTCTTTGAGAACAAGCGGCGGTTCGCAGTGCTGGATCTTGAGCAAATACAAGATCGCAGCTGGCGCACAGAGGCATTGCTGTATCTGCTTACGGAGTACATGCGTGACTGCCGACAGGAAGTGGAGCTCGTCAGGACCGCGAAGAGGGAGAATCCCCAGACCGCTCTGACTCTTGAGAAGAAACTCGGAAGGACCTTCATTGTCGTGGATGAAGCTCATGTGTTTGCCCCCGCGAAGCCGTCGACAGCTCACGAAAGGACGCTGGGAAACATCTTGTATAGCGTCGCCTCAGAAGGGCGCAAGTACGGCCTGCACCTCATCCTAGCGACTCAGCGCCCCAACAAGGTGAAGGAGGGGCTGTTGGGGGAATGCGACAACGCCATTGTCCTGAAGATGAACTCAAAAGATGATCTCGCCTTCCTCGCATCACAGATGAGGATTCTGGCTTCGTCTTCTTTGGAGACGTGTCTTCACTTCACCGGAGTTGGCAACGCAATTGCTGTAGGCGACATGACAGGTCTAGCCCCGAACGTACAGCAATTCCTAGTCTCTCCTCGTCGAACGGCTGAGGGTGGCGTTGACATCAAGAACTACTGAGCGTGCACCTAGCTGTTGCTCCTCCTGGTTTCACGCTAGCAAGTCCTACGACCCGACCGCGCGACGGGAAGTGGAAGACTCGCTTCAGAAACGCACCTCAGATGCTTTCATCAGTCGTGCTCCGGCTCGTTCCCAGGTCGCGTTGAACACGTCGATCAGCTCGTGGGCCGTTGACGGGCCGAGGTTCTGTACACCGTGCGCGTCTCTCACCACCACCACGTTGTAGTCCTGGCAGATGGCGCACATCACGGTCGCGTTGATGCATCCCGAGGTCTCCAACCCGCAGATATAGAGCGTCTCGGTCTCAAGCTTGACCAACGTCTGCTCCAAGACCGTTCTCATGAACGCGCTTCCGAACTGCTTCTCGACGATCGTTTCTCCCGGCGCAGGGGCGATGGCCGGATGGATGCGCACCAACTCCGGATCGTCCGGCTGCTCGTCGCTCACGTGCTGCACGAAGATGACGGGAACGCCGGCCTCGCGAGCTTTTGTGATCAAGCTTCCGCACTTCGCCAGGAGATCATCGCCGTCGCTCGTCACCATCGGGTCTGGCTCCATGTAGACACGTTGAACATCAATCACGAGCAGGGCTGTTCGAATCATTCTTCCTCCTTGAAACGCGGATCCCAGAGAACGTACGCAATCGCTCGCGTGTGATCCAGGGGGACTTTGGCTTCGGCATGCTATCGTGTTGGGCTACCGTCAACGCGAGCGCCGGGCAAAGCAAAGGCCCGACCACCTCGAATCGATCGAGCTGATCTTGTAGTCGACGAGCGCGCGCGCCAGACCGAAGGAGCGCACGCCTCAAGCAGCTTCTCCATGATGGGGTCCCACATTGTAAAGGCTTCGTCAGGAAGAATGGCGCCCTCGTCCAGTCTCCTCCGGCCTTTCGGACCCGAAGAAGCGCTCCAGCCGACGGAAGGCCTTCAGCTCCTCGCCTTCGCCAAGCTTCGCCTTCCGGATCGCGCGTTCGAGGATGTCGATCGTCCGGTCGTACAGGGGACGATCGACCGGATACGGAATCCCGTCCTTCCCGCCGTGGGCAAATCCGTATCGAGCCGGATCCTCGAAGCTCGGCGCCTCACCGTAGATGAGTTCCGAGACGAGAGAAAGCGCACGAAGCGACTTCGCCCCGACACCGGAGAGCGAGAGGAGTTCACGAAAGCTCGCCGGCTGTGCCTCGTACGTCTTGACGAACGCGCGGTGAAGGCGATCCGGCGAGATGTCGGACAGCAGGATCTCGTGGCGCCGTGGCAGTGCCAGCGTCTTCAGTCGATGCAGTTCGGAGACGAGTTCCGTCGGGTCGCGAGTGGCCACCTCCGTGCTCACCTCTCGCGTTCTCGCGCTCTCCTTGGCCACGAGATTCAGCGTCGGGGCTCTCCGGTCGCAGCAGATCGCCGCGTGCGGCTCGCAGACGAAATCGTTCACTCGCGATGAGGCCCAGTGATAGCGCCTCGCCATCCCGTTTGACTCGTTCATCCCCTGCTGTACAACGGCCCAGTTCGCCTCCCTGTCGAACAGGAAGACGTGGTGGTAGACCTGGTATCCGTCCTGCACCGCGGCGCTGTCCACCTTGGCAGAGGTTCGACTGGCATCGATCAGGGTGTCCGCATCAAGTCCCGTCTTCTCACCCCACGCCGCGATCTCGCTCGGCGTCTTGCGCGACATCGCTCCCTTTCCACCAGCGACGAACAGACCCAGATCTTCCTCTTCGCCTCGGATTCCCTCCTTGATCGCTCCACACGTCGTCGTCGTAAGACCGCTCGAGTGCCAGTCGAAGCCCAGAACACATCCAAGGGCCTGGAACCATGTGGGATCGCTGATCCGTTCGAAGAACCCGGTCGGCCCGGCATCGAGGATGACGAGCTCCACGATCGCCTTGGCCAGCTTGGTCATGCGCCCGAAGAGCCACTTCGGCGCGCGCCCGTAGTGCAGAGGGAGATCGGCCGTGCCGGTTCGCATTGACTCACTCTACCCGATCCACGACGTGCCGAAGGCGGTGCACCGTCCGCAGACGGAGGCGACCGAAGCTAGGCGCGCGGAGGGAAGATCCGGTCGATCAAACCGTACTCGATCGCTTCTTCGGCCGACATGAAATAGTCGCGGTCGGTGTCCTTGGCGACCTTCTTCTTCGTCTTCCCCGTGTGGTCGGACAGGATGGTGGTCAGAAGATCGCGCATCCGCAACAGTTCTTCGGTCTGGATCTTGACGTCGGCCGCTTGGCCTTGCGCCCCGCCCCAAACCTGGTGCAGCAGGATCCGCGAGTTCGGAAGCGCCGAGCGCTTCCCTTTGGCCCCGGCGGTGAGCAAGACCGCGCCCATGCTCGCTGCCTGCCCGATGCAGATCGTGGCGACATCGCACTTGACGTATCGCATCGTGTCGTAGATCGCCAGCCCCGCTGTCACGGACCCGCCAGGCGAATTGATGTAGAGACTGATGTCCTTCGCCGGATCCTTCGCCGCGAGGAAAAGCATCTGCGCGATGACGACGTTGGCCACGTCGTCGTCAAGTGCATCGCGGAGGAAGATGATCCGATCCTCCAGCAGGCGAGAGTAGATGTCGTACGTTCGCTCGGTATGTCCGCTGTGGTCAATCACGAATGGGATCTGCGCCGTCATGTGCCTTCCCCCTCCTTTGTCGGGTCAATCACGAGTCCCTGCCCCGGTCTGCTCTTCGACGGGTCGATCACGAGCCCCTGCGCCGATTCGTCCTTCGTCGCTGACACGACGGCCGATTCGCGCAGCAGCGCGAAGACGCGTTCGTTGACCTTGTTCGCCCGGTAGTCGTTCCATCGGTCCTCCGCCTTCAGTCGCCCAACGAAGCGAAGGGGATCCTCGCCCGCTTCTTCAGCGTCCGTCCGCGCAAGCTCTTCCAGTTCGGCGTCCTCAACGCGTATCTCGGCATCGGCCGCAAGCTTCCGAAGGACAAGTTCCCGCTGAAGGCGCCGTTCGACCCTCGCTCTGATGTCGGTGCGAAGCTGCCCCTCGCTCGTCTCATGACCGGCCAAGTACTGGTCGAAGGTCCTCGTGGCTCCCGATGGCTCGAACGCCTCTTTCAGCCGCGCGAACTCTTCCTCGACAAGCTCTTCGACGAACGGAGCAGGGAGAGGAATCGCGGCTTCTTCGACGATTTGATCGAGGACGGCCGACTCCACCAGCTGCTCGTGGCGTCTCGCGCGAGCCGTTCCGAGCTTCTTCTCGATGTCGGCCTTCAGAGCGTCAAGCGAGTCGAAGTTCGCGTCTTTCGCCATCTCGTCATCGATCTCCGGAAGGACCACCTCGTGAAGCACCGCGACTTTGAGCGTCGTTTGCACGCGCTTGCCGTCCGCCAGTTCGGCGTTAATCGCGACCTCGTCGCCCAGTCGAGCTCCGACCAGCGCCTTCGTCACCGCATCCCCGGCATCGGCACGCGTGTCCCACTCTCTCTCGCCTTCGCGGACGCGCACGATGTCTCCGTCACCCACGACGTCGCCCTCTTTCTTCACCAACGTCGCCAGGTGCGACTGGACCTCCAGGAGTGCGCCTCGGACGTCTTCCTCCGTCACCGGCGGCGGCGCGGGAACGCTGACCTCCCGCCCACGGTAGTCGGGCAGCTCAATCTCCGGAAGGATCGAAAACGAGGCTCTGAACACAAACGAGGTCTCTTCCTCGAACGAGGCGACCTCGACTTCCGGACGGGAGACCGGACGAAGATTGAGCTCGACGAGCGCCTCAGGGAGATGCTGTCGCTCGAGATCCTCCTGCGTCTCTTCGATGAACACCTTGCGGCCGAATCGCGAGTCGAGGACATTGCGCGGGATCCGCCCCTTGCGGAAACCCGGGATCCTCACCTCACGTGCGTACCGCCTGTAGACCGTTTCGAGCTTGTCCTTGAACGCTTCCGGCCCGATCGTGATGCGAACGGTTGCCTCCGTCGCTCCCCGCTCTTCAATCTCATACTGTGGCTGAATCGTCATGTCTCGTCGGAAACTCCATACGGATCTAAGATGTCGCGGATTATACGTGTCGTCCGATTCGCCAACAAGGAAACCCAGTCGCCAAGGCGCTTAGCTGGAGCCGTGGCTACGTGAAGACCGACACGATCCACCGAGTACCGAGGAGCAACCTCCACAGGCTCTCGACGCCTCTGAATATCGGGGTGAGAGCCCCCATGTAGAGGACAGCGATGAGGATGAAGAACCCGTATCGCTCGATCGACAACAGGAAGCGCCTTCCCTCGGCCGGAAGGAAGTACATGAGAATCCGGGATCCGTCGAGCGGCGGGATCGGCAGGATGTTGAACACCGCGAGGATCAGGTTGTACATCACGAACGCGCTGAGCAAGTAGAAGAACCACTGGATCAGGTAGCCGCCGAATCCAACGGTCCCGAAGAGCAGCTCCGTCGGAACGGCCAACAGAATGAGCCGCCCGATCACTGCGGTCGCGAAAGCCAGCGCGAGGTTCGTGCCCGGTCCAGCCAGAGCGACGTAGAGCATCCCGCGCAACGGATTCCGAAAATGGGCCGGGCTGATCGGGACCGGCTTCGCCCAACCGAACAACGGCGTGGGCCAGCCAAGCACGAAACGAAGGATCGCCAACCCCACGGGGACCAGAATCGTCCCGATCAGATCGATGTGCGCAAGCGGGTTCAGCGTAAGTCTACCTCGGTTGCGCGCCGTCGGGTCCCCCAATCGAGCCGCGACGTACCCGTGCGCCACCTCGTGAAGGACAATCGCCATGAACACGGCAATCAGGGAAAAGACGACTTCCAGAACAAGTTCGAAGTTCATTCTCGCTCCCTCAGACCCGGATCCACTGTCAGTGTATCCTCGTTCTCGATGATTACCATACCTGGAGGCGCGCCTTTTGGCTTCCGCACGTGCTTCGCGGCCGCAGCGGACACGTCGACCGAACGCTCACTCTTGGCTTTCGAGTAGCGCGCCGCCAGCCCAGCGGCCTCGCGCAGGACGCTCTCCGGGATCTCACGCCGTCCACCGCGGCGAATGAGGACATGCGAGCCTGGGACCCCTCGAGCGTGCATCCACACGTCGTCGGGAGCAGCCTCCCGCAGGAGCCGATCGTTCTCCTTCGCATCTCGCCCAACGAGCACCGTGAACTCACCCACGGTGAATTGCCGCGCACGGGGCGCCGGCGCTCCCGTCGAGACGGCCTTGGCCTCCTCAGGGAGGAAGCGCACGGCGGCAGCAGGAAGCGGCTCAGCGGCGTCGACCGCCGAAATCGCGCGTTGGATCTCGTCGATCTCTCGATCGAATCGTCTGAGGCGCCTCTCGACGCGCGGGCGACCCCGGCGAAGGCGTTTCGCCCTTTCGTAGAGGCGTTGGGCGTTCTCGACCGGGCTCAACGACGAATCGAGGCGAATCGCAACCTCCTCTTCGCTTGCCGGGTCCATCACCGTCACGCGATCGATTCCCGACGCCAGGTCGGACTGATACGTCAACAAGAGATCGGCGTGATGGCGCAGCCGCTCCGCCTCTGCCGCGGCATCGAGCCAGTCCCTGAGCTTCTCCGCGGTCCGCGCCCGTCTGCCGAGTGCTCGGAGAAGATGCACACGCGTCGCCCGTTCGTCGCTTCCCGACCCCCCGACGCCTCCGTCCAGCGCGAACGCTCGGTCGAGAGCGTCGGAGAACGTCCCCATCTCCTCCGCGGGCGGCGGGAGCCGATAGAAGGTCGCCCGAACCCCTACAGGATCGAAGCATGCGTCCGGTGCCTGCACGGAATCCGTCATGCGTGAGAGGAGTTCGTGCGCCCGCTCTGCGCGCGACGAAGCGCGTCCCGTCTCTGCCCCCTCGCCACTCAGAATGTCCGCCGCCGTCTGCCGCCCGACGCCGTCCACGAACCTGGCGAACGCACGTTCAGGATCCTGATTCTGAAGCCACTGCGCGACGTCCTCAATCCGGACCTCGCGAGGATCGATCTTCGCCTGCGGCGTCAGCGGCTGGTACGGCCGACCCGGGAGATTGCGCGCATCGCGGCGGCTTGCGCCAAGGACCATCCCATCGCGCACGACGAGGACGTTCCCACGGAGCCCGGCCAGCTCGGCGATCAGTTCGACCGATTCCATCTGTGAGCCGTCCCGTCGCTCGACATTGAAGACGACAATCCGATCCCATCCAACCTGGCGAGCGGACACGATCCGCCCCCCGCGCAAGTGCTTACGCAGAAGCATGGCGAAGTTGGATGGCTTCTGCGGATTCGGAATATCGAGCTCCGTCAGGTGAACGGTCGAACTCTTCGGAGAGATGAGGATCCTCACGGGGGCGGCGCCCGATACGCGCAGGATGATGAGGTCGCGCATCGGCTGATAGGCCGTCCGAATGAACCCGTCCTCAACCGCTGGGCGCAGCTCGCTGAGGGAAGCGGCAATTGCCAATCCATCCATGCTGCCTCCGGTTGAAGGCTTCCCAAGCCCTCTCTATAATCGACTCATTGTAACGCCGGCGTAGCTCAGTGGTAGAGCAATGGTTTCGTAAACCATCGGTCGGAGGTTCGACTCCTCTCGCCGGCTGTTGTTGTTGATGAGGTCACCATTCAAGAGGATCGGTGCTCTGTCACCGCCTGTCAAAGACCGCTGGCCTCCCCATCCTGGTAGCGCGCAAGAAACGGGTGAGCACCCACGCCCAAGGGGAACGGCTCGTACACTGCCAAGGTTGCCCCGCCGCCCCGATGTCGAATTCCGGGGGCGGAGATGTCACCCGGAAGCGAGCGCAGGCGGGTTGAACCCCTTGACGATCAGCCATACCGCGAAGACCATCTCCTGCACGGCCAAGGGGACAACCAGAGCCGTCGCGATCGTTGAGGAGGACTCCGCGAGGCCGAACATGACCACCAAGCCTGATGCGAACATCAGTGGGACTCCAATCAAGCCCCAGCCTGAGATGAATCGTGGGACGAGCCTTGATCGGTATAGGCCGTAGTTCAGAACCAGAGCCGATAAGCTGAGAATGACTTGCCCTCCGATCAGCAGTGTCCAATCAGATGTGGCAAGCAGCAGGGCGCCGAGCGTTTGATAGGTGGAGGTGTCCGGCGCGCCAGCCGCGACGAACTCCTGGCTCAACGTCAGTAGCGCGATCGTGCTGAATACACCGACAACGAGTGGTGCAGCTTCGAAGATCCGGGCCACGACATACCCGCGAGCTAGGCCTTCGCTGTGCTTCTTCAGAATTGGGAACATCACGACCGGAATCGCGAAGACCGCGCCGATCATGATCAGGTCGAGAAGCACAGCCGTCATCACTTGGCTCCCATGCGCGGAAACGCTGCTCAGGTAATCCGGCGCATTGAGAGCTCTCAAGAATGGGAATTGGCTCACACCGGCAACCGTCGCGATGATGAACAACACGCCCGCCGCGATCGCGACCTTCCTGCTTGAATCCATTTTATTTCCCCCTTGACCACCGGTATTGGATCGCCAGTCTAGTCGACCGGCTCCCGCCAAGCCACTGCTGGAGCCTTGCAGACCCAGAAGCGGAGGTGCATCACAACGAGACACCTCGCTCCAAGCTCCGCGCCACGCCTCGTTTCCGCTTGCGTGCTGGATTCGGTTCTCGCGTCCTGAGGACATCCGGTCCTCTGTGCGGGAGGCAAGATTCGAGCGTCTCACTCACGACGAGACGAAGATGTGGCATGCGGAGGTGTACGCCGGCGCGATGAAGCGCGCGACCGCAAGCGAGCCGCGGCCTGGGCGCCATCCCGTAGTCCTCTGTTCACTCACCTCATCCTGATTGGAGAACCCGGAACGCATCCGAGCTCCTGCTCCCTCTTTGCAGTCCTTGCTCGCGTTGTTCAATCGCAGATCTATCCGCTAGGGTAGAGAGTCGCAGTGGATCAGGGGCGTACTGCTGAGGAACTCCGCCAATGATCTCGGACGACTGACGAGGCAGATCGGGAGGTGCTGACTTGAAACATCGGCGAATTGTCGTGACGAAGCACGGAGGCCCTGACGTTCTTCAGGTTATCGAGGAAGACATTCCCGAGCCAAAGGCCGGTGAGGTTCGAGTGAAGGTCCTGGCCGCCGGAGTCTCCGCCTACGATCTCATGTTCCGGCGTTCAGGCAAGCTCCCTGGGACGCCGCGCGTGCCATTCACCCTGGGTGAGGATGTTGTCGGCCTGGTGGACAAGCTGGGCGAAGGAGTGTCGACCCTCGAGGTCGGCCAGATGCTTGCCGGCGCGACCTTCTCTCTCGGCGTTGGCGGCGGCTACGCGGAGCACGTCTGCATGCCCGCCGGTGAGTGGGTGCCGGTACCGACAGGTGTCGATCCTGCGGAGGCCGTCTGCCTGGTGGTGAACTATCTCACCGCACACGTGATGTTGCATCGAGCAGCCGAAGCACAAAGTGGTGAATCCATCCTCATCCACGGTGCCGCGGGTGGCGTTGGGACCGCGCTCCTCGAGTTGGGGAAACTGGCCGGACTCGAGATGTACGGAACCGCGTCCAAGCACAACCACGAACTCGTAGCCGCGCTCGGCGCCACCCCGATCGACTATCGGAACGAGGACTTCGTCGAGCGCATCCGCAGCCTCACCGGTGACGGCGTAGATGTCGTGTTCGACCCGATCGGCGGCGCAAGGCAAGTCTGGCGTTCCTACAAAGCCGTGCGCAAGGGCGGCCGGCTGGTCTGGTTCGGCGTTGCCGCGGCCAAGAAGGCGGGGCTACGAGTCATTCCATTCACCCTGCTGGCGATCGGACTACTCAAGCTCATCCCGGACGGCAAGCGCGTGCCCTCCGCCCCCGATCTGTCGAAAGACAACGCCGGATATCGAGAAGTGCTGGGCGAGCTCATCGGCCTGTTGGCGGCGGGCAAGATCAAGCCGACCGTGGCGGCGCGCATTCCGTTGGTTGAGCCCGCCCGTGCTCACACACTGATGGAGCAGGGCGGATATGCCGGGAAGGTCGTTCTCGTAGCTGGCGAGTAGGGTAAGAAGAGGACTACAAGGATCCCGCAACAAGCGCATGGGAGGTCATTCGAGTGACTGAGAAGCGCAGGGCAACGGATCGGGGTGGACTGGCCATTGGAGGGACGACACTGATCGGGTTGGGCGTCGGCTTCATCTTCCTTCAAGCGTCGGTTCTCGCATTCATCGCATCGTTGCTGATCGGGATCGGCGCGGGGCTCCTGATCGCCTCGCTCATCTCAGGCAAGCGAGGATGATGTGAAGGCAATCGTTCAGAGCGCATACGGTGGATCGGAAGTCCTCGAACTCAAAGAAATCGACAAGCCGGCGGTCACGGATGACGACGTCCTGGTGCGCGTGCACGCGGCCGCCATCAACGCCGGCGACGTATTCATGATGAGAGGCGTACCTTGGATGGTCCGCCTGTCCGTCGGTTTTCCAAGACCAAAGAACCACGTGCCTGGCTGGGACATGGCTGGGTGTGTCGAGGCCGTCGGCAAGAGCGTGACGGGTTTTCGACCGGGTGACGAGGTATTCGGTTCGTACAGCAGAACGCTTGCCGAGTACGTGCGTGCTCCGGAAGGCAAGATCGCGACCAAGCCAGCCAATCTGACGTTCGAGCAGGCGGCGGCCGTCCCGACTGCGGCAATCACCGCCCTTGTGGAGCTTCGCGATGCAGGCAAGGTCCAGCCCGGCCAGCAGGTTCTGATCAACGGTGCGTCCGGAGGCGTAGGAACGTTCGCCGTCCAGATCGCCAAGTCGCTCGGTGCAGACGTGACCGGCGTCTGCAGCACGAGGAATGTGGAGATGGTGCGGTCGATCGGCGCGGACCATGTCATCGACTACACACAGGAGGATTTCACGAAGGGCCCGCGGCGCTACGATCTCATCCTCGACAACGTGGGGAACCACTCGTTCTCCGATCTGCGGCGGGCGCTCACTCCCCAAGGAAAGGTCCAACCCAATACGGGCCATGCCGGCATGGGGTACGTCATCAAGGCATTCGCATTGTCAATGTTCCTGCGCAGCCAGGGGAGCATGCTCCTCGCAGTCCCGAAGCATGAGGACCTGGTTCTTCTGGGGGAGCTGATCGAAGCAGGCAAGGTCACGCCGGTCATTGATCGCACATACCCATTCAGCGAGACCCCTGAGGCATTCGGATATCTGGATGAAGGCCACGCCCAAGGGAAAGTCGTCATCACCGTGATCGACGGCGGATAGGGAGTACAGCATGAAAGCGATCGTCTACACCAGGTACGGTTCTCCGGATGTTCTGGAACTCAGGGACGTTGACAAGCCGCTTCCAAACCACAACGAGGTTCTGATTCGCGTGCGCGCGGCAGGCCTCAATCCGTATGACTGGCATTTCCTGAGAGGCCTCCCCTATCCCATGCGCTTGCTGACGGGCCTGCGGAAACCCAAGCGAGCGACCATCCTCGGTAGCGACATGGCCGGTCAGGTTGAGTCCGTCGGGGGGCACGTGACGCGATTCCGTCCCGGCGATGAGGTCTACGCAGAAGTCGGCGTTGGAGCCTGTGCCGAATACATCAGCGTGCCTGAGAAGAAGCTGAGGGCGAGGCCCGCCAACCTGACGTTTGAGCAGGCGGCGGCAGTGCCGATGGCCGCGCAAACCGCCCTCATCGGCTTGCGTGACGCAGGACAGGCCAAGCCGGGGCAGAAGGTGTTGATCAATGGGGCGTCAGGCGGAGTCGGCACGTTCGCCGTGCAGATCGCCAAAGCGCTGGGCGCTGAGGTCACCGGCGTGTGCAGCGCCAAGAACATCGAACTGGTGCGCTCACTCGGCGCCGATCACGTCATCGACTACGCGCAGGAGGATTTCACTACTCGCAGCAAGGAGCGCTACGACATGATTCTAGACCTCGTGGGCAATCACACGCTGGCCGAATGCCGGCGCGCACTGACGCCCAACGGCTTCTACGGCACCACCGGAGGGGAAAAAGGCGAATGGTTCGGCCCGATGGCGCTACAGTTCAAAGCCACCCTGCTCTCGCCGTTCGTCAGCCAGAGATTGGCCCCGGTGAACGACAAGCCCAACCAGGATCTGGACTTCTTGAGAGAGCTCATCGAAGCTGGCAAGGTCACACCCGTCATCGACAAGACCTACCCGCTGACCGAGACCGCCCGGGCAATGCGCTATCTGGAAACCGGCCGCGTTCGAGGGAAGGTTGTCGTCAGCGTGGGCGAGTGAATCGCGTGCAGGGAACCGGGATCTCCGCGGGGATTGTCAAGAAGCAAGGCTTGACCCGATGGCTGCGATGGCGCAAACACCAGGACTAGAGACCTCGTACCTTGGCGACCCGCTGGTTAGTGGTACGTTGTGTCGCCGCGAGTGAGGATGGCAGCGACGTCAACCTCTCGGGCATCAGGGTCGATCGAGTAGACGATCCGGTATGGGCCGACGCGCTTGCGAACAGCGCCTTTGAACCGGCCGCTCTTGATCGGACGCACATCGCCGAGCGTCGGATCCTCCCCGATCTCATCGATCGCCCGGGCGACTTGTCCGAGCCTGTCCCGCGGCAAAGAGCGCAACTGCTTCGCGGCTTGCCGCGAGAGATTACACGCCCAGTTCATCCTTCAGCGCGCTCCAGGCAACGGACTTACCCTGGCGTAGCTCGCGGAATCCCCTTTCGACGAGCTGCTCTTCTTCGGGGCTGAGCGTGTCATCGAAGTCCACGAGACGCTTTGGACGGATCACGATGTCGCTTCCCTGGAGGCTTACGTCAACGTAGTCGCCTTCCTTGAGGCCGAGGTCATCGAAAATGACCTTCGGTACGGTCACTTGGCGGTTCGTGCGGATTTTCACGGTCGGCACTGGGTTCCCTCCTCCACTCGCATAGTATTAGAATAATACTCTGTCAGGACGAAACATCAATGGCAGGCAAAATCCGCGTCGCAGTTCTCCACTGCCGTGACGCCCTCGAGCAGCGACCTTCCGAAATGCTCAATCAGCTTGTCGAGGGGTTGAGCGAGGTGATCGCGTCGATCGCAATCCAGTAGCCGGAGAACCTTAATTCAAGAACAAAGGCCCGCCCCCAGAGGATCACGCCCTGACGCCTAAAGGGTTCCACGGCACCCCCGGGGGCGCAGCGGCCGTTGGCTCGGACCGATGATCCAGCAGCTCAAGTGTGTCCTACTCTCTCCGTTCGTGGGCCAAACACTGGCCCCGGTCAATGACAAGCCCAACCAGGATCTGGGCTTCCAAAGAGAGCTCATCGCGGCCGGCAAGATCACGCCGGCCATCGACAAGACCTACCCACTGAACGAGATCGCCGAGGCTATGTGGTATCTGGAAGCGGGACACGTTCGAGGCAAGGTCGTGATCACCGTGAGCGAGTGAGTAGGGCGCGGCGGGTTGAGAAGAGCCTCGGCGAATGCTGAGGCAAGGCCCGACGCTTGCTGTCAGCAGGAGGCTGGCACACATCCAGGTACGTAGCTCTGTCCCCGCACTCCTGGATGCGTGGGGAATCCTCGACCACAGCGCGAACGCAAGTCGGAGGGGCTGCGGGCAAGATTCCACTCAGCTACCTGCCCTTGGGCCGTTGCAGTCAGCCGGTGCACGTCTTGGGCTTGTCCATGCAAGGCTAGGGATGTAGGCTCGAAGAAGACGCTTCTAACGAGAATGAGAGAGGAGACCAGGAATGGCCAGATTTGGGCAGTGGATTCTGGACAATAAGGAGTGGCTGTTCTCCGGAGCTGGCCTGGTGTTGCTGGCGGGGCTAGGGCGTGTGGTCTGTCGGCGCAAGAAGGCGGGTCCATCTCAGAAGATCCGATCTGGCAGTAGTTCGACGAACGTCCAAGTCGGTCACGACATGCACATCAAGAGCAAAACCGCACGGAATGATGCCAAAGAGGAATAAGCAAACGATCTCTTCGGGTGACGGTTCATTTAACGTACAGATCGGCGGAGACATCAACTATTCCTCTCTGGAGTTCCCAACAGAGCTTGTTGACCAGAGGACCGAGGATGACGTCGACATTCTGCGCAAGTCGAGATTCTTCCTGGAGTTCGACAGATCTACCTTTTCATTGACGCTTGGCGAGAAACTCGTTGACGGAGATCTTTCTGGGGGAACTGGAGCTGTACGAGGCCGGGCATTGGCTTGGTGCGCCCGTCTTCTATCGCCAACAGCAGAACTGGAGAAAGCAGAAGAGTACGTTGGGCTCGCAAAGACGTTAGCACACCTGCCGGAGATCGACATCGCAGATGCCTTCATTGCTTCGCGGAGAGGTGACAAGAGCGCTGCGCTGAGCAGTCTTGCGAGTATTGACTCTCCCGCCTCAAAGTCAGCGGCCCTAATGATTGTTGCGCATCATGAAGGCGCAGATGGAGCCCTTGAATGGCTGAAAACGGCTGGCCTTGGAGTCTCGGACCTGGGCCCTGACGGCAAGTTCTATCTCCTGCAGCAGCAGCTTCAACTCGCCCAATGGGATGCCGCGAAGAACGCTCTCAGTGTGCTAAGTGATCAGGACGTGGACGAATCGCCAGCCCTGCATCACATGATGGCAATAACTCACCTCATAGTCGTTGTGCCGACAGAGTTCCGCACTCGAGTGCTCAACCAGTTGCCATTTGACGCAGCGAACTTCCCTCTTGCCTCGGATGCGACTGCGATGGAAAGCCGCCAAACTGCACATCGCCACTTCATTAGCGCTGCAGACGCTGCACGGCAACTTGATTGCCCTCGCGCAGCATCAGTGGATGATGAGTACGCGCTTTGGCTTGAGCTGAGAGATCCCGAGGAATCACACGAAGGAAGGCAACGACTTGAGGCTAAGCTCCAGAATCCCAAGTCCGCTCTTCGCCTTGTCCCTCTTGGCCTGCAATTTGGCGTCAAACTGAATCTTGCGGCAGTCGAGCAGGAGATCGAGCAGCATATCGCTCTCCACGGCGAGATCACACAAGACGCTGCGATTGCCCGCTTTGCCCTCGCCTTCACTCAGAAAACTCCAGAGGATGTGGCGTACTTCGTAGCCCGCCACTACGACCAGCTCTCCAAACATATTGACACAAGGGCGATGCGAATCCTCCAGATCGAGAGGTTCGCGAAAGCCGGGATGCCTCAAAGAGCGACTGAGTGTCTGCAGCTTCTGTCGGGAGAGGGTGTTTCAGAAGCGGACGAGAAGCGCCTTCGGATACTGATTGCCGAGGCAGAGGGAACTGATCAGGTTGATGCCAGACGGGCGCAGTTCAAGGAAACCAACTCGCTAAGCGATCTGGCTTCCTTGGTTGACGAGCTTGAGTCCGAAAGCAAGTGGGACAGCGTTTGCCATTACGGAGAGATGCTATTCGAAAGAACTCGCTCGGTGCGCGACGCTGAGCGATTCGCGATCGCTCTAGGCAAGACCAAGAAGGACGGGCAACTTGTCGAGTTTCTGGAGACCAACACGACGCTGCTCGTTCAATCAAGGAACCTACAGATGCTCTATTGCTGGTCCTTGTTCTACGAGGGGAAGCTTCTGGAGGCTCGCTCCGAGTTATCGAAGCTCAGTGATAAGCAGGATGATCCGAATTATCGAGCATTGCAGGTAAATCTTGGAATCTTCCTGGGTGATTGGAATTCTCTTTCTGCGTTTGTCGCGAGCGAGTGCGCGGGAAAAGATGAGAGGAACGCACAGGAGTTGATCCACGCTGCTCAGCTGGCTTTCCAACTGAATTCACCAAACGCTAAGGAGTTGCTGTTCGCGGCAGCGGATAGGGGCAGTGATGATGCCGGGATCCTCGCGTCCGCCTACTTCCTGGCCGCAAGCGCCGGTTGGGAGGACGATGCGGAAGTCACCGCGTGGCTTCGCGCCGCCGCTGAGCTCTCCGGGGATGGCGGGCCAATCCGCAAACTGACCCTGAGGGATGTACTAAACCGGAAGCCTGAATGGGATCGTCGAGAGTCTGATGTGTGGGAGCAGTTGAGCCGTGGCGACATCCCGATGTTCATTGCTGCTGACTTCCTCAACAAGTCGCTTCTCGATCTAATGCTTCTCCCAGCCCTAGCGAACCTCTCGGAGAACGATCCGCGTCGAAGAGGTGCTATTCCAGCGTATAGCGGCAAGCGGCATCCGGCAGTACTTCAGACGGACAAAGCGGTTGGAATCGATGCAACTGCATTGCTCACCTTGAGCCACTTGAATCTGCTTGACAAGGCGTTTGATGCATTTGACACGGTCTATGTGCCGCATTCCACTCTCGCGTGGCTTTTTCAGGAGAAGCAGAAGGCTGCATATCATCAGCCCAGTAGGATTAGAGACGCGCATCGGATTCGCAATCTACTGGCGACAGATGTTCTGCAGGGACTCTCCCCAAGCTCGGAACCGGACAGTGATCTATCTGCTCAGATTGGCGATGAGCTAGCGCTACTCATTGCAGAGGCAGGTAGGGCAAGAGACGATGAAGAGATTCAGCGTATCGTTGTTCGATCGTCTCCAGTGCATCGGCTGGGTTCTCTCATGGAGGAGGAAGCAGATCTGGGAACTCACGCGGCTATCGTGAGTAGTTGCCAGTCCATTGTGGACAAGTTACAGCACATGGGGCACCTGGCCGCCGAGGAGTACAAGAAGGCGCATGCCTTTCTGCAACTTCACGAGAAACCTTGGCCACATGAGCCAGACATTGCCGATGGGGCAATCCTGTATCTGGATGACCTGGCTCTAGCATATTTCCTTAATCTTGGAATGCTGGACAGACTCAAGGCCGCGGGTTTCAGATTGATCGTCTCGCACAGGTCGGTGCTGGAGAGCAACATGCTCATCGCTTATGAGACTCTCTCCGACAAGGTCAACAACGCCATAGAGCGCATCCGTCTTGCCATCAAGTCACGGATAGAGTCGGGGAAGGTCACGGTGGCAAAACGTCAGAGCGCGCGTGCGCCTGACGAGCAATCGCTATTCGAGCATCCCACTGCTCGTGCCATTGCGTTGGCAAGTGATTGTGACGCAATCATAGTGGACGACAGGTTTGTCAATAAGCATGCCAGCATCAATCATGGTGAGTCGCAAGCGCGGGTCTATTCAACTTTGGATCTGCTAGATGCACTGGTTGCCGCTGGTTCCATATCCCCTGAAGAGCGATTGGGATACAGGACTGTCGTTCGCCGCAGCGGATACTTCTTCGTATCCATAGATGGCGACGAACTCGCAGGCCATCTCAGCGCTTCGGAAGTCAAGGATGCCAAGGTGATTGAGATAGCTGAACTGAAAGCTATTCGGGAGAACATGCTGCATGCTCGAATGACCAGATGGCTTCAGCTTCCGGAGGAGTCATTCTGGCTGGATACGACGCTCAGGGTGCTCATCCGAACGCTGAGGAACCTGTGGAAGCCTGATGGCGATCCCTCTTGCGTGCGAGCGCGATCAGACTGGATCCTGGATCAAGTTGATGTTCGAGGGTGGGCTCACCGCTTCGGCAGTGAGAGTGGAGACAGTGTTGTCCGTGCAGGAAGAGGCGTGCTGATCTTGATGATGCTTGCACCTTTGCCGGAGACACCCCAGCATGTCAACGACGAATACTGGAGCTGGATTGAGGTCAGGGTATTGGCTCCCATCAAGGAGCAGTATCCCGATCTGTTCGACTTGATCATGGATTGGCACAGAAGAAAGATCGCGGAGATTGCTGACTCGCATCTAGACGAACGGAGAGCACCGTGACCAATAGTCCGGATGTCAGATCAGCACTAGCATACGCGGCTCTGGGACTCGTGCCTCCAATGATACGCAACGCCTTGCTTGAGGAGCCGGATTTCCGGGATGAGTACGGTATTGAGGCGGAGGCCATCCTTCACTTCGGCGAATCTGGTATCTCCATTCCGCGTTTCGAGCTCTTCAAAGCCATTCGCGAGATTCTTGCAGGTGCATTGGTCAAGGAAGTGACTGACACGAACGACGAGAAGTGGAAGGTCGAGGACGTCAGCGAGGGCGGACAGCTGCCTGCTATCAGGCTCTCACGTGGCGAGCAGCGACTCAACCTGCCAGGCTACGCCGTGCTTTCCCCGGATACCGACGCGCGTCTGCGTTCACTTGATGAGTCTGCTTCTGACGTCAATCTGCCAAGCGGTGATCGAGCTGCCTGGCGCGATGTTCTTGCAGAACGCCCTCTCGACGATGACGAGGTCGATGCGTTTCACAATGACCTGCGCGACACACCGATCGAAAGAGCAAGATCCATACGCCGTGAGATGCTAGACGGACAAAGCAGTATCCATTCTCTGGTGCCCCTGTCACGCCGTTACTACGAAAGGCTTGTGGGCGCATATGACGGGAGTTCCTCCATTCATGAGTATGCAGCCCGTGGCGGCAGAGAGTTCCTGGATCGGCTGCTCGCATGGCGACCGTATGATGGGCTCTTGTGTTTCCTCTATCTGGCATCGCATCCTTCGATGACAGCTGAGATTGATGTGGACCGGTTGCCTCGAGAGGACATTGCTCGCGCTTTCGTCTTCTTGGACAAGCAAGGAGATAGGATCTCCCAGATCGGAGCAATTGAAGTTGGTTTGCGCATTCTGCCGTCGATACCTGAGATTGAATCGGCTCTAGTCCGGCTGATTGAGCGAATTCGCGACGATGACGTTGACGGCCAGGCAAGCGATTTCAAGCTTCTCTCGGCGTTGTTCATGCTCGTAGATGGGGAGTTGTCAAGAGCCCGGCTGATGCCAGCAGAGCCTCCCTTCTTCAGAAGACTCACAGCCTTGTCACAGGCTGCATTGATACACCGCCAGCTTGTGAACTCAGCTATTGATGTCGATGCGTTTCATGACTGGGCGTTCAGGAACCGCGGGGAACAGTTCTACCTGCAATCGGTCGCTGATCTGCGTCTGGAACCACACTGGAGGCCTGGCCTTGCGACGCCTTCGCAAATGAGGGCGGGATTCCTTGGCCGAATCATGATCGCGGCAGTCAACGACGAGCAGAACATCAGGGGAGAACGCCTATATGACATCATTCTTGGGGCTGAGTCGGGGGTGATCCAGTCGCTCAATGATTCCTTCACTCTCTACATGCCCGGACCACTGGAAGGCACCGAGAACTCACGGAACATGCTGCCTGCCGCGATCGTCGAGGCGATTGAGACGCAACTCAGTGCTGAGGTGGTGGGACCATCGTCTTTCATTGCTCTTGTGAATTCCGCTTTGATCTTCCGCGTTGGTGCGGACCACGCAGACTTGGCGGCAAGGGCCTTGAAGCTCGGCAGCTATCGGCTCGCAAACGTGGAAGACAGGACGCAGCTTCTGACCATATTGAGCGGATTGGCCACGGTTGCTGTCGTTGGTAGGAGCCACACTCTCGCAAACGAGTTGCGAGTTCTCGTTCGGAGATACATGCGAGACGCTCAATACTCGCTGTCCACAGAAGAGGCTGTGCGGATATGTCTCGTTGCCTCTGCCAGCCGCGCCGGAATGGAGGAGTGGCGAGATTTCGCAGGTGAATGGCTGACGGAATTGGCGCTGGGTGACTTGGAGCGCGAAGCTGGCATTGGGTTCCACTCGCACTTGCGATATCTCTGCAGCGTGATTCCTGAGCTGTGGGTTTCATGCGCAAGGGCTGACGCCGCCTTGATGGCATACAACGCGATTCTGCACACTGGATAGGGACTCGGGGGAAACCTCCGAAAACGCAGTGTTTGTCAAGAGGGATGTTCAGGTCTCTATTCTTGCTGTTCCTGGTAGTGCGCCGCAGCTTGACTCGTTCTCTGACGATCAAACTCGCTGCACCGCGAGAGCCGCACATCCTCAGACACAGCGAAATGAGAACCGCACGACGGATCGGCTTGGCCGTGCTTCCCGAGTAAGATGGGTGATCCATCGCAATGCGGAATCGACGCCGAAAGGGCCGTTCAACATGGAGATACAGCCGATCGGAGTGATCCACACGCCGTTTGCCGCCACGGAACGCATGCCGAGATCCACATCTCAAGCAGCCGGGATCAAGGGGACGGTTGAGGTGTTCCAGGCGTACCGCGCCGGGCTGAAGGATCTCGACGGCTTCTCACACGTCATTCTGATCTGGCACTTCAATCGAAGCGAAGGGTTCCATCTCAAGGTCGTCCCGCCCAAGCAGACGCAGACACGTGGCTTGTTCGCCTCGCGGTCCCCTCATCGGCCGAATCCGATCGGGCTCTCCATCGTGAAGCTCGACCGAATCGAGAGAGGTGTTCTCCATGTGAACGGTGTCGACATGCTCGACGGCACGCCGCTGCTCGACATCAAGCCGTACATCCCGGCGTCGGACAGCATTCCCGACGCTTGCCCCGGCTGGCTTCAGCGACCGTAGCTGTCGGTAGTTCTGGTGACACAATACGGAACTCCCGGCGGCACGATCCGCACAATGACCACTGCGTCCCCTGTTCCCTCATCTCAGATGCTCCGGCCTCAGCTCGCCCACGAACGACGTGTCGACCCACAAGATCCCTTCGCCGAGGAAGAACAAGGCGGCAGCGGGGTCAAGTCTTGTTCTTTGACATCCGGGTCCAGAAGACAACGCACGCATTGTCTTGACTTGCGCTGAAGAGCTACGGCGATCTGTCGAGAGACCCTCACGCAGTCCAGCGGTGCAGGGAAGTCAAGAAACAAGACTTGACCCCGGCGCACTCTGGGTCAGGTCTTCTTTTCTGCTGTTGTTGGGTGAAGGGATCTGGGAAGCATGCACTCCTTCGTCGTCCGAAAGCTGCGCATCAAGAAGACCGGGCATTGACCGCCGTCGAGCGTCGGAGTACGCTGATGGATTGGAGGATCTACGATGACAAATGAGTTCACGGCCGTGATCGAGCGCGACGGCGAGTGGTACATCGGTTACTGCCCAGAGATCCCTGGAGCCAACGGACAAGGGAAGAGCGAAGCGGAGTGTCTGAAGAACCTCTCTGAGGCCATCGAGCTGATCCTCGAAGATCGTCGTGAGGAGGGCCTTCGAGGCGTGCCTGAAGATGCGGTTCGCGCCATCGTCAAGGTTGGATGAAGCGGCCGATGCCGAGCGTGAAGCTCGGCATGCCCGACGGCGAACTGACGTTCGCCTGCTAGGCTCCGGCGTCACGGTTGCACTCTCAAGCGTGAGGGTTCTTCTCACTCGCTTTGGCTAAACCCCTCAACTGGTCAAGTCGAGGCAGTGCCGCGACACACGGAGATTCCGAACCTCCTTGCCAGGAAGATCTGCCGCGGTCTATCCATCCCCGAAGCCTGAATTGGGGGACGCATACCCGAATCGCGGAACGCATACCCCATTTCGAGCGTCCACACGTCGGCGGACAGGGTCTGCATCACTAGATTCCCGCGAAGCAAGAGCCCCGCGCCCGGAGGCGTGAGGCCCGTGAGGTGATCGTGCTGTTTCGGAAGTCCGGGCGCTCACTGCGCGGCGCGTGCCACACCCAGAGAGGATCTCAGCAGGAGTCCTTCTCTTGACAGCAACGCACGATTCACTCCGAACACACTGCGTGACGCTTCAGGTGATCGGGAAGTCCAGGCCTTGGGTCGGCTTCCCCAGTAGCCTGCACATGGCGGCGACTTGCCCCATGTGGTGGTAGATGTGCACAAGCGTGCGCGCGAACACGTGAGCCGGGATCAGCACTCGCTCTTTGTTCCCCCAGGTAATCATCGGGCGGGCGGTGTCCAGTTCCTCCTCCGAGGCCGCACGCAAGTAGGCCTCGGTGGCCGCGGAGACCTGCTCACGGTATCGCTCCAGCGATTCGATCGTTGGGTAATCGGGCGAATCATCGTCGGCGTCCATGCGTCCCTGGAGGACGCCCATCCAGTACTTCTCGGCGCCAATGGCATGGTGCAGTTGAAGCCGGACTGTCGGATAGCCGAAGCCGGGCATCTCCTGGTCGACTTCATCTGCCGTGAGTTCGCGGCAGTGTGCCAGCAAAGCCGCCAAGTTGCGGTGGCCGCGTTCGTGGAGGTCGAGCAAGGCTCCTGGGGTATACATCGCATCTCCTTGTGCCATCACATCCGAATCCTCGCGCTGGCCTGATCTTGGTTCCTACGGTAGAGATTCGACGAATCGGCCGACCAGATCGAAGCACGCCTTCTCGCTCTTCCATGCTTCGCCCGTGTGAATCACGTAGAACGGGTCCGCCGTCGTGACAATCACCATGTCGTACTCATCGAGCAACACAATCAACTCTCACGTCGTCGCACCGTAGTATGCCGACCCCATCCACTAGGAAGGTGAGGAAGACGTAGGCCTCGCCTTCCGCCACCGTGAGGATCTCTTCGAACTGCGCCCACTCGCCCGTAGCGTCCGAGCTCTCGGCAATGATCTCTGAACGCATGTGCGTCGTCCCCCATGCGTTCGTCATGGTCCGGTTCACCCTCAGTGAACACCCTTCGTTCATGACGGAGAAGGCAATCCTGTAGTCCCTACCCGATTCGACGGGAACGCGTCGACTGCGGAAGGCCTTGGTTTGGTCGCCCCGCGTGCTCGCAACTTGAAGTGAGTTGCTCCCTTCCACGGAACGCGTCGTATCAACGGACACCCGGTAGGATTCCATCGCCTCCGGGTTCGGGCCAAAGGCCCAGTTGATCGGGTACCCTCCGTCCGTGAGTTCGAATCCTCCGTTCAGGCCGGCGGAAGATTCAGACTTGAGCAGTTCGTTGCTTCCGCATGAGACCAGCATGAAGGCCACGAGCACGAGCGCCAAGGCAGCAAGTACTGGGGTGATTCTCTTCATCGCGCCCCCCTTCACTCATCCGGCCCTCCGCCGTATGCGTAGTTTGGGCAGGTCTTCCCATCAACAGCATCGAGCCTACATCGGTCTTCGAGCGAATCCAAGCTCCTGCGCGTGGGAGGCTGTGGCGGGAGCCGGCCATCGATCACCTCGACACAGCCGACGGCCGTGGCTCGCACTCAGTCCCCCCAAGCGCCAAGCTGCAGTCACACGATCACGCACGAAGAGCTTCCATGTCCGCTCACCGCCCTCATCCGACTCGCAAACTGCAATCACCGGAGAGCTTCGACTCTCCCGTGCCGGTCAGAACCAAAAGAAACGCGGTGCAGGCACTGCGCCTGCACCGCTGGCTTCCATCCCGACTCGACCCTCGCTATTGAATGAGCGCTGGTTCGTCCGCCTCAACGTCAGCCGTGGGCTCGATAGCGCTCTCTTCCTCCGCCTCAACGTCAGCCGTGGGCTCGAGGGCGTTCACTTCCTCCGTATCGGACTCAGCTGCGACCTGAGGCTCGACGGCGGTCTCCTCATCCACCTCATCGTCAGCCGCAATCTCGGCTTCGGTGGAGTTCTCTTCCTCCGCCTCAACGTCAGCCGCAACCTCGGCCTCGACGAGATCCTCTTCCTCCGTCTCAACGTCAGCTGCGGACTCGATGGCGTTCACTTCCTCCGTATCGGACTCGGCTGCGACCTGAGGCTCGACGGCGGTCTCCTCATCCACCTCATCGTCAGCCGCAATCTCGGCTTCGGTGGAGCTCTCTTCCTCTGCCTCAGAGCCCGCTGCGGCCTCGGCCTCGACGAGATCCTCTCCCTCTGCCCCGGATTCAGCTGCTGCTTCGGCCTCGATCGGACCCACTTCCTCTGCCAGAGCCGGAGAGACCACCGGAGGCTCGGCCACTGTGGTCGCGACGCTCGCCGCCTCCAGGTCTCTCAGTCTCTGCGGAATGTCGGCCGCAGCGGGGCCCACGTCCTGTGCCTGGGGGCCCTTTTCGCCCTCGACGACGACGTAGTCCACGCTCTGCCCCTCAGTCAGCGTCTTGAAGCCTGTCCCGCGAACAGAACTGAAGTGAACGAACACGTCTCCGCCTTGAGGTCGCTCGATGAAGCCGAACCCTTTGGCGTCGTTGAACCACTTGACTTTCCCGGTTTCGCGCTCTGCCATGATGGATCCTCCTCTTGTACGTTGGGGGCTTGATGCCGAAGGCCCCATGTGCTGAACTCCGTTGTCAACTGCTACCGCAACTCCCGTCCTTCAGCCCACCGGATCCTTCTTGTCCAAGCCTCGCGCCCCAATGCTGCGGACCACCAAGAAGAACGGCCATGGTTCCTGGGGCTTCCGGCATCCAATTGCGGATAGAACTCCCTCATGTTGCAGACGACGCTTTGACAGCGCCGGGCACGTGAGGGCCAACTCCCTTTGCGCGCTATGCACGGCCCCGGAAGGACCGTCGGACGCTAGCTCGAGGAGGCAACGTGTTGCTTACAGGTCTTCCTGAAGTGGAATCCGTAGATCGCGAATGTGACGGCCATCGGGAAGCGTTTCGGACGGCGGAAGATCGTCCAGATGAGGAGCTTCCAGTACTGCAAGCGCTCCCTGCCGACGATCCCAAGCCGGAGGACGGACCGGAAGAAAGCCAGGATATGACGAACGCTGAGCGAGTCGCGAATCGCCGGCGCCTTGTACTCACGCAAGAAGGTTCTCACGCGCTTGTAGTAAGGCTTCGGGGAGTAGATCGTCTTCAGGATTCTCTCGTATCCCTCTCGTAGTGCCGCGAGATCCATGATCGGCACGATGTTCGTCGATCCGTCGACGTTGTCTCCCGAGCTCTTCTCGGTCAGTCGGCCGTCTCTCTTGAGACGCTCATTGAGCTTCGTCCCGGGAGGAGCCTGGAGCAGGCCAACCATCGCCGTCACGATTCCGCTCTTCTGGATGAACTCAATCTGCCGCTGGAAGATCGACGGCGAATCGTGATCGAATCCAACGATGAAGCCGCCCTGCACCTCCAGGCCGGCTCTCTGCAACCGCTTGACGTCTTCTACGAGGTTTCGTCCTTTGTTCTGCCGTTTGTTGCACTCTGCCAGGCTCTCCTCGTCGGGCGTCTCGATCCCGATGAAGACGGTTCGAAAACCCGCCTCCACCATCATGTGTGTCAAGGGTTCGTCGTCCGCTAGATCAATCGAAAGCTGCGTCTGAAGCGGCATGCCCTTCCCCTTCTGCCACTCGATCAGCGCCGGCAGGAGATCCTCTTTGAGAGCCTTCCTGTTCCCAATCAGGTTGTCATCCACGAAGAAGACGCCCCCTCGCCAACCGGCGGCGCGAAGACCGTCAAGCTCCGAGAGCACTTGGCCGGTCGTCTTCGTGCGCCACTTGTGTCCGAACAGCGTCGTCACGTTGCAGAACTCGCAGTCGTACGGACATCCGCGCGAATACTGGACACTCATCGACGCGTAGCGATCGAGCTCAGCCAGCTCCCAGCGTGGCGTCGGGCTCCGTCGGATGTCGGCAAACTCGGGAGACGTGTACAGCGGTTTCGCTTGACCGGCTCTGAGATCCTCGAGGAACAGCGGCAGCGTGATCTCGGCCTCGTTGAGCACGAAGTGGTCGACACCATCGAAGTCCTCGTGCTCGCTGGTGAAGAGAGGGCCGCCCGCGACAACCTTGAGCCCCGCCCCCCTGCATCGATCGATAATCCCGCGCGCGGATTCCCGCTGCACGATCATCCCACTCACGAAGGCGTAGTCGGCCCACGCCAAATGCTTGTCGGTCAGCTTCCGAACACTCGCGTCGACGAGTTTCAGTGACCAGTCGGACGGCAGCATTGCAGCCACCGTGAGCAGACCGAGGGGGGGCGACGAGGCCTTTCGACCGATGAAGCCGAGCGCACGTTTGAAACTCCAGAATGTCGGCGGTACTTCGGGGTAGATCAGCAGAATGTTCGTGTCAGTCCTCTTTCTAGCAGGCTTTCCTTCTCAGCGGCATCGCCGCACTCACGACTCCTTCCAAGGATCCGCCTTCATCCGGGCTCAAGTGCGTCTGTTACGTACTGCTCCAGGGCCGTGCGGATGATTTCGGATTCCGAGACTCCCTCGCTGTCCGACAATTTCTGCAGTAGGGCCAGCAGCTTGGCGGGCGCCATGAAATTCTTCATCACGAGGGGATTGCTCGCATCTCGCTTCGGACGAGCCATGCCATATCACCGGCAGAACTATACAACCAACTATCTAACTAGTCAATTCGACCTACCCCGACCAGTGACTCAGTCCCGCTCCGGAACCAAGACGAAGCTCCGGCCACGACAGAGAAGCCGAAACCGCATTGCCTGGATCCTGAGCTTGACGTCAGCAGACACGCGCAACCTCCTGCGAGGTTCAGAGTGCGAGGTCGCGTTGCTGCAGGGCGGGATCAGCGTTCTGACCATCGGATGGTCGGTCCATGATTCTTGTGATCGCCGAACACGCGCAGTACACGCCCGCAAGCAGCTCCCACCCGGATGATTGGCCGATCCGCGCTACTCTGGCTCCGAGACCCTCAACGCGCTCCTGAGATGAGCCCACCGCAATCGCTTGCACGAACTCGGCCAGGGGTGCAGTCGCTTCCCCACGTGCGTGATCGGCGAGGATACAGAAGCTGATTCTGTTCGTGCGCCCCTCGACTCGTCGCAGCCATGTCTCGACGTGCGGCCAGTCGATCTCAAGCCGGCCTTGGAGAATGGAGTCAAGCGTTCGAAGGGTGAACAGGAATCCACCAAGAACGTCGTCTCCGGAGGGCGTAAGCCCTTCGCCCAGGCCGACCAAGCCAGTGACTTGGTCAAGAGCTTCTGGCAGCGCACGCCCCAACGAGATTCGGCAGAGGGAAGCGACCGCGCGATCAGCAACGGAAAGCACCTGTGCTCCGAGCATCTCACGAGAACAACGGAAGTCGCCTGTTACAGGGGAGAATGCGACGCGGGCGAAAACCCCTGTCGGGGGCAAGCACAACGCGATCCGCTCGATGGCGGCGGCCGTCCGTTTCATGAGTCCCGGTGCGAAGACTCCTTCTTGTCCCAGAGCCTCCGGGAGCCAGACACGAGCCTCGGAAGTCCCCACGACCAGATCCTCTCCAACACGCAAGCATCCAACATCGATGGCACATGTGCTTCCCGCGGGCGGGAGATCCGTTGGCAGATGAGGAAGCAGGATGGCGCGCTGGTGCAACGCGGACGCGTTGGCTGCGATCCAAAGGATGTCCCCGGAATCACTCTCCAAGTAGATCGCCCCAGTCACCGATGCAAGCACAGACCACGCCCGATCAGGATCGTGAAGCCTCTCACGGGCTGTTGCGCCAATCTGGTGTGCATTCAACGCCTGTCCTACCATCCCACCCCTCGCCAGTGAACGCGGTCTCCGCCAAACCTCCAACCCGTCGCGAACCCCGGCCGAGGATGAACTACGCTGTGTGATTGACGCAAGGCGTGCCCTCCGGGGCATCATGTCTGGCTGCGTTCCTCCGCTCATCCCCCAATCAACGGGAAGCCCATGCAATTCGCGTCATCGACCATCGATTTCGGCAGTTCATCGATGCACGACTCGGGAGTCACCGCCAGCCCCGCGAGCCCCTTCTCTGGGCTCCTTCCATGGGCAGTCGCCGGGCACTTTTGGCGGAACGCACACCTACTTCGGGCAGCACTGGATGTTCTCGGCGAGGAGCTTCTGCACGTCTCCGAGCGCGTCGTGTGTCCAGCAATCGTCGCCGCCGACGCTCTCGCGGAAGGTCAGCGCCATGATGTAGGCGAGTTCTTTGAGCGTCGCACCGGCTTCCATTGCGCCCTTGAAGTGCTTGAGCAGACACGGTTTCGATCGGTTCTTGATCGAAAGGGCGAAGCAGATGAACTGGTACGTCTTCTCGTCGATCGACCGCTTCTCGCGATAGATCTCGTCGATCTCGTCGAACTTCTCTGCGAACTCCGGGAACCACTCTGCCAGCAGTCTCATGTCGACCTCCTCGTGGGACCGCACTTCCTCTACAGAACGCGGTATACGTACGCCAACGACATGTAGACCCCTACGCCAATGAACACGAAGCCGGTGGCCGCGCGCATCCACCGCTCAACTTGCGTGACCCGCTCGAACATCTTCCCCAGCCAGCGAGCACCAAAGGCCAAGACGACAGCGAAGATGATGACGGGGATCGCCGTTCCGACTCCGTAGAGCAATGGAAGCAAGAATCCCGAACCGTGCTTGACGGCAAGCGGCAGGAGACTCCCGAAGAAGAGGGTGGCGGACACTGGGCAAAACGAGAGAGCGAAGAGCATGCCGAGTGCCAGTGCTCCCAGCAGACCCCATCGCTCCACACGGTGCTGCAATCGCTCGCTCATTCCTCTACCACGAAAGCGGATTCGAACGAGCCCGAGGATGACCATCCCGACAAGAATCAGGATGGGCCCCAGAAGCTTGTTCATCCACATCTGGAGTGTCAGCGAGACCGTCGGAGCCGAGAGGATGCTGGTCACCAGAAGCATCGCGATTGCCACGTAGACAAGTGCCCGGCCCGCAGTATAGAGAAGCCCCGTGAGAAGGACCCCGCTTGGCGAGCCCGTCCTGCGACCGACGAAGGAGATCGCCGTGATATTCGTCGCCAATGGACAGGGGCTCACCGACGTGAGGATGCCAAACCACAGTGCGGATGCCGCAGCCACTGCAAGGCCGCTCATGGGCATTCCCCGAGGAACTCGCTTGTGCTGTTCTTGACGTACATTGAGAACCTCGACTCGTCTCGGATCAAGGTCCACGTTTCGTCCAGGGCTACCCAGTCCTGCGCCTCATCGTCAACGACTCGCACGAGGATCAAGGTCGGCATCACGAGGCTGTACTGATCGACGTAGCGGCGCTCCGTCTCCATGTTGATGGCCGACCAGCGCAAGCGTCCTTCGGCTAGTTCCCCCGCGAACTCTGCCTCGAGCAGCGCCCTGGCTGTCGCCTCGATGTTCCTGCATGTGTAGCAGCGAGCCGTGTTGTGGAAGTAGATCGCGTCAACCACGCACGATGACGACGAGCTTCCTTCGACGTACGCTGCCCCTGCCGTGGTGGTTTCTTCGCTTCCGTCAACTTCTGTGGCGATCGCAGTCTCCTGAGTGGGCAGTGACTCGTCGATCCCCGTTGCGGCTGGCGACTCTTCCGGCGTCTCTGGAGATGTTTGAGATGCCACATCTGAGCCAGTCTCGATCTCGGGTTCGGTTGATGGCGCAGCGTCCTCACCCGCGGCCACTTCGGAGTGCGTTGCTTCTTGTGCGATCAGCACGCCGACTGTCGCACCCACGAAGAGCAGAAGCGTCACCGTCACCGCGAGCTTCGCGATCTTCATGCACATCTACCTCTCACGACGTCAGGAGCCTCTTGAGTTCCTCAGCGGTCGCAACCTTACCGACAAGCTTGATGTCATCATCCACCGACAGCGCAGGCGTCATCATCACGCCACGATTGGCGATTTCGACGATGTCTGTAACCTTCACAATCTCCGCCTCGACGCCCAGTTCGCGAACTGCGGTTTCGACGTTTCTCGCGAGAGCTTCACACTTGGGGCATCCCGTTCCCAGAATCTCGATCTTCATCCCGTCCTCCTTCTTAGCTAGCCGACAATGGCGCCGAAGATCTTGCCCGTGAGCGTCGCCGCAATGACCACAAGCAGCACGTAGGCCAGCGTCTTCTTCGTTCCCAGGATCTTGCGGATGACCAGCATGTTCGGCAGCGATAGCGCCGGACCGGCCAGAAGGAGTGCCAGCGCTGGACCGTCTCCCATTCCTGAACCCATCAATCCCTGAAGAATCGGCAGCTCCGTCAATGTGGCGAAGTACATCAGTGCGCCCGCAAGGCTGGCGACGAAGTTCGACGCCCAGCTATTCCCGCCCACGGCGCCGCTGATCCATTCCGGTGGGATCAGCGCTGTGTGTCCCGGCCGCCCGAGCAGGAAGCCAGCGATCAGCACGCCTCCGAACAGGTACGGCAAGATGAGCTTGGCGTACGACCACGTCGATCCGCCCCATTCCAACGCTTCCTCCTTGGAATACCAGCGGATCATCAGGCCGACGAGCACCAGCAGAAACGCGCCGGCAATGTAGAAGCGGGAGTTGTAGATCGACGCGTATGGCGACGGCGCATACTGCAGCGATTCGATCTCTCCCTTGGAGACGCTCGATAGCTCATCGGAGCCGGGCAGCTTCACGAGCACGTCGTCCGCCGTTTCGCCGGCGCGCGTCGCGACGATCCTCTCGCCCGCCGTCGTCATGATCGACAGGCTTCCCGGCTTGCCCCAGTTCACAAAGACGAGGAACAGGATCATCATCGCGATCGGAATCGCTGTCTTCCAGATCGGTTTCCCGTCTTCCGGCATCGGCGCCGCCATCGCCGCCTCCTGCTTCTCCGCTTCTTCCTTGCGGAACAGGAACTGCATCGCCAGTCCTATGACGACAGCGAAAACGATCGCCCCCAGAGCTCTCGCCAGTCCGAACTCGATGCCAAGGATTCGCCCCGTCAGGATGATCGCAAGGATGTTGATCGCCGGCCCTGAGTAAAGGAAGGCAATGGCCGGTCCGAGGCCCGCCCCCCGCTTGTAGATGCCGGCAAACAGAGGGAGGACGGTACAGGAGCAGACCGCGAGAATCGCGCCGGAGACGGCTCCCACTCCGTAAGCGACAACCTTGTTGGCCTTTCCGCCGAGGTACTTGATGACGCTTGCCTGCGAGATGAACACGGCAATCGCCCCTGCGATGAAGAACGCGGGAACTAGGCAGAGCAGGACGTGCTCGCGCGCGTACTCCTGAAGCATGTGGAAGGCTTCCATGATCGCGCTGCGCACCGCGGCGCTCGAGAACGGGACGAGGTACGCAAACAGGAAGGCTCCGGAGATGATCGCGAAGATCCGCAACTCACGCTTCAATTCAGGCCACCTTCTCCGTCGTCAGCTCCGCCAATTGCACCAGCACTTCCAACAACTGCGGATCGGCGAGCTGCCACATCACACGAACGCCTTCCCTTCGGGATGTGACAAGCCCCGCGCGTTCAAGGATCGCGAGATACCGCGAGACGACCGAAGGATCGACGCCAAGCTCGGGAGAGAATTCGCAGCCGCACCGCTCTCCGTCGGCAAGCAGCCAAAGCATCCGCTCGCGCAGCGGATGGGACAGGGCCTTTCCGATAAGCGTCAATGGGGCTGTCTCTCTCATCCTGACTCCCTTGGTACATTGTGCATTCTTGCAATAATGATAGGGCGATCGCTCTCGTTGTCAAGAGCGGAGCCCTTCGGAAGCCCAGACGACATGTCGTTGCCAACCGCACCTTCTCGAATCGCGCACTTGAGCAGGCGGCCATGCATCACCAGGAGACAGCGCCGAACGCGTTCCACGTCCGATCCCCCAGGCTCAGAAATCGGGTTCGCCTTGCCTTGCTTCCCTTTTACCTCAACCAGTCCATCTCTTGAAGCGGCTCCGCACCGCCCTACAATGGGGTCGCTTCGAGTGCGTGCCGACTGCGGTGAACGCGCGAGGAATGGCAGTGCGTTGAGCCTGTTGGGGAGGGTCCGATGAATGTCTTGCTGATTTACCCTCAGTTCCCGGATACGTTCTGGAGCTTCAAGTACGCACTTCGGTTCATTCGGAAGCGTGCCTTCTCACCGCCTCTCGGACTCCTGACAGTTGCTGCGATGCTGCCACCGGATTGGGAGAAGCGCTTGGTGGACACCAATGTGTCGACGCTGACCCCAGGCGACCTGCAGTGGGCAGACTACGCCTTCATCAGCGCCATGGCCATCCAAAGGGGTTCAGCCCGTCAGATCATCGGGCAGTGCAAAGCCGCGGGGCTCGCCGTCGTTGCTGGCGGCCCGATGTTCACCACCGAACGTGACCAGTTCGATGAGGTCGACCACTTCGTGCTGAACGAGGGTGAGCTGACCCTCCCCCTCTTTCTTGCCGACCTGGCTGACGGGCGCCCCAAAAGGCTCTACACGACGTCCGAGTTCGCCGACATCCGCCAGAGCCCCATTCCGTTGTGGGATCTGGTCGACATGCGCCGATACGCTTCGATGATCGTGCAGTTCTCGCGCGGCTGCCCGTACAACTGCGAATTCTGCAGTGTGACCGAGCTGTTCGGTCACCGAACGCGCGTCAAGGCTGCGGACCAGGTCATTGCCGAGCTCGACGGACTCTACGAGCTCGGGTGGCATGGCCCGATCTTCTCCGGAGATGACAACCTCATCGGCAACAAGCGATATCTGAAGGACGAGCTGTTGCCCGCGCTGATCGAGTGGCGAAAAGACAAGGAGGGCGTGCAGTTTGCCACCGAGGTCTCCATTAATCTGGCGGACGACGATGAGCTGATGCAGTTGATGGTCGACGCGGGATTCACCACGGTCTTCATTGGGATTGAGACGCCGGAAGAGGCCAGCTTGGCCGAATGCGGCAAGCATCTGAACACGAACCGCAACATGATCGACGACGTCAAGCGCATCCAGCAGGCCGGCCTGCAAGTGCAGGGCGGCTTCATCGTCGGATTCGATCACGATACACCTTCGATCTTCCAGTGCCAGATTGATTTCATCCAGAAGAGCGGGATCGTGACCGCGATGGTCGGGCTGCTCCAGGCAATCCCGGGAACGAAGCTCTACGACCGCCTCACTAAGGAAGGGCGTCTGCGAGACCAGGTGTCAGGCGACAACGCAGACGGAACAACGAACATCATCCCGAACATGGAGCTTGATACGCTGCAGACGGGATACCGCAGAATCATGCAGACCATCTACGCCCCCCGCGCCCACTACCGACGCATCAGGGTCTTCCTGCGAGAGTACACGCTCCCGAGGAACAGAACCCACCTGGACCTCCAGCACATCCTGGCGCTCTTCCGCTCCATCTACCACCTGGGGATCCTGGACCGGGAGAGATCTCAGTACTGGAAGCTCTTGGCGTGGGCACTCTGCCACCGCCCCAGCGCGTTTCCGCTCGCGATCACTCTGACCATATACGGATACCACTTCCGCAAGAGTTTCGGATGACCGTCTCCCCTGGAATCGGAGCCTGCGGGCGCTAGGACTCGAGGAGCGGACCTTCACCATCTTGCGGGAACGGCCGTCTTCTTCCTGCCGCACTCTCACCGGCGGGAGCGACGGCCTCCGTAGGAACGACTGAAACTCGATGAGTTCGAGCTTCTTCGCGGGAACTGGCGCTCGGGATCGAACCCGCCGCCGTAGTCGAAATCGGGAAGCCGGCGTCGTTCGAGCCGAGTCCCCAGCGTCTTCTCGATTTGCCGGACCATCACGCCGTCGCTCCACACCGCGAACGTGAACGCTTCGCCCGAGCGCTCGGCCCGGCCGGTTCGCCCGATCCGATGGGTGTAGGCATCGACCGTGTTGGGCATGTCGAAGTTGATCACGTGGGAGATCTGCGATACGTCGATCCCTCGGGCCGCGATGTCGGTCGCCACGAGCATGTCGATCTTCCCGCTGCGGAAGCCGTTCATTGCCTGCTGTCGTTGATTCTGACTCATGTTCCCCTGGAGCGCGGCCGCGCGATGTCCGTGCTTCTTCATGTAGACCGCAAGGCTCTTAGCTCGGTGCTTGGTGCGCGTGAAAACGAGAACACGCCCGGTCGATGTCCGCCGAAGCATCGCAAGGAGAAGCTCCTTTCGGCGGTCTTCGGGCACCGGATAGAGGGCGTGCGAGACCGTTCGTGCCGGAGCAATCGATCCGATCTGTACCGTCTCCGGATCACTGAGAATCCTGTCGGCGAGGGCACGGGTGTCCCTGGGCATGGTCGCCGCAAAGAAGAGCGTCTGCCGCTTCTCCGGCACCTGCTGAATGATCCGCCGAATATCGGGGAGGAAGCCCATGTCGCACATGCGGTCGGCCTCATCGAGAACCAGTACCTCCACGTGGGACAGATCGATCCCCCGCGCGTCGACGTGATCGAGCAAGCGCCCAGGGCATGCGACCACGATCTCCGCTCCTCGGCGTAGCGCAGCAAGCTGCGGTCCCTTGCTCACGCCGCCGTAGATCGTGACGCTGCGAATCTTCGTCTCGCGGCCCAGCTTGACGATGTCCTGGTGGATCTGCTCAGCCAGCTCGCGGGTCGGGGCCACGATCAGGGCCCGAACTCTGCCGCGCGGCCCCTGGCTCAGACGCTGGAGAATCGGCAGCACGAATGCGGCCGTCTTCCCTGTTCCGGTCTGGGCTAGGCCCAGCACGTCGCGCCCCTTGAGAACGACCGGGATGGCCTTCTGCTGGATCGGTGTGGGAACAGTGTAGCCAACGGACTTCACTCCGGCGCCAATGCGCCGGTCAAACGAGAACTGTTCAAAACTCAATAGGAAACACTCCTTGGCTCCGTTGAGCCAAGTCGCACGCTCAGCTCGGGTTGTCTGCAATGGGTGTTTTGTCGGTATGCGAGTGAACTGCTTGCAGAATCTGAGCCCGAGTGTACCCGCCCGGCCCAGGCCGCGCCAGAAGCCGCCAGCCCCCTTGGGATTCCCGCCGCTGCATGTCATCGTCAATGGCACAACGAGCGATCCGCTTGCCGGGGTCATCGTTCCGACAGACACCGCAGTTGCGGCAGTACTCGATGTGCCGGTCGATCAGCACGATCTTCTCGACTTCGCCCCCTGGATCGCCGCTTCGTACGCCTTTGATCGCTCGATTGACGAGGGTGTCGATCGTCTTACCTTTCCGGTAACTCCCCATGAGCGCTACGATCTTCATCTCACCCTCCCATTGAGGCCTGGATGTCGATCACGACGCGAAGCTTGCCGACCTCGGACCGTTCACGAAAGTTCCCAGCTTCAGCACCTCGCTCCTACCCCCTCTCTAGCCGGCTTTTGAGCAGCGCGTACTTCAGCTCCAAACGGTGCTTGTGGCGCCTCTCCTCCTCGACGAGGGCCGCGAACAGGCCCTCTTCAGTCGTCGAAGCGCCACGCATTCGTTCATAGAGGGCGACTGCTGTTTCTTCCCGCTTGATGGCCACCGACAGCGCATCCAAGACCGTCATCTCTCGTTCGTCGGGCGCCTCAGGCAGCTCCTTCACGAGTCCAAACTCCGCCGGCGCCGTGCCCTCGGCGACGAGCGCTTCGGGCGCGATGTTGGATAGCTTCTCGATGTGGACGCGCTCTTCCGCTGCCAGCTCCCTGAGGAGGCGCTCCACGTCTCCATCCTCACAGCGGTCGGCCCAGCGAAGGTAGAACTGCTCGGCCGCCGTCTCCTTCGCAACGGCGAAGCTAAGGATCTGTTTCGCTCGGTCACTCATTCCGATCCCCCTTCGTGGTTCCACATGGTCAGCCGCAGATGCTCAGTTTGCTTCTCAGAGCCAGTCTGGACGACCGGCCCTGACACGGCGGACGTGAACTCACCTCTGAGACGAAGGCGGGGTCTTTCTCGTGGAGCCGAAACGCTCGCTCGCCGTAACGGTCCGACTCACGGCAGTCCCCGTCGCCCAACCTCCGCACGTGGCCTCACGGCAATCGGCGAACGCAACGGAAGCGGTCTCCTAGCCGCCCTCCAGCGTCCAGACCTGGAAGTTGTCGAACCAGGTCCAGACGTCCGGCGTCTCGTACGTCTCGGCGATGACGCCGATCTGCCCCGGGCCGAGATTCGGACTGGCGATGGTGGCGACGACCCCCTCGTTGACGACAAGCGTAATCTCGTCTCCGTTGACGACGACGCGAAGCTGGTTCGCCTGGTATCCCACCAGAGCCTCCGGACACTCCGTCCAGTCGAGCACTCGCGGCTGCCATTCCCCGTCCAGCAGCCACTCGAGCTTGCACCACCCGTCGGCGCTGACCTGAAGCGCGTAGAACGTCTCCGAGTCCGGCCCCCACACGATGCCGTACTCACCGTCCTCCGGACCGGAGTCGAGCGCCGCGTCGACCTCCACCACGAAGCTGCCCGGGTACGTGTCGGCGTGCGGGGACCACGCCAGACTGTACGAGCCTGCGTCACCAACCCACAGGCCGTAGCGCTGCAGATCCTCGATGTAGTACGCGGCGCCGGTGCCCCAATCCTCGACGAGCCAGTCGCTCTCTCCTGGCACGAAGTTGTCACGAAACAACGTGCCCTCGGTCCACAGCAGGGCGGGATCGTCGGACACGGTATACCAAACGTACTCCTCGGTCACCGATCCTTCCAGATCCTCAACCTGAAAGCCGACGAGGTAATCCCCGGTGAACGCGGGGAACGTGTCCCACGTGAGCGGCTCTCCGCCGAATGTGAACGTCGGTCCCTCGCTGGTCGAGTACTCGACCTCTGCCGTGGTCTCGTCGACGATGTTCAACCAGTGATGGAGCGCGGTAAACATGTCTCCCGGGCGAATCTGGATCTGCCGCGGGGCGCCGACCCCGTCTTCGCTCGCGAAACCAATCACCCGTTGCAGTTCTCCGTCCTGGAAGATCGCCATCGCATCGCGGGTTTCGCCGCTTTCGGCAAACAGATAAACCCCCTCGACACCGTAGGTGGCCAGCTCCGGCGAAGCACCGAACGACTCCGGAGGGATCAGCACGAATTCGCTCGTCTGTTCGTCGTCGATGCTCCACAGTTCTGCTTTCCACACGAACGACAGCGTGATCGCCTCGTCCTTCGGCCAATCGGGCAAGTAGACCCCGCCGACGAGCTTCGATTCCTCCTCGACGAAGTCGCGGTCGACGATCAAGAACGAGTTGTCCTCCGGGAAGTGCAGACCGACAAACAGGTAGACGAAGCCGATGTTGTCACCGGTGATCTCCGTATCGATCACCGCGATCTCGCCCGGCGCGAGGACGGTATCGGTGGTGGAAAGCGGCAGGATCGTGATCTCTCCTTGCCCCGGAGCGGAGATCTCCCCGCCGATGAAGTGATACGAAAGATAGTCGTCCCACGTTGAGCGAAGCGCGAACCGATCCGCGGTTCCCCGATACGCGGCGAGGCCGGATTGGTCGCCACCGAATAGCGCGGCGTTGGGGAAATAGATCGAAAGACCCGAAGCTCCCATCCGTGCATTGCCGTGCCGCTCGGCGACCACTGCGCGATCGATCGCATCAAGAAGCGCCGTCGCTACGTTGGCAATCGCCGAATCGCCGGCTTCGGCCTGGACGAGACGCACGAAGTGTCCGAGGTCGATGTAGGACGGCGGCACGTCTTCACCAAACACGCTCTCGAACGATTGCGCGTAGGCACGGGCCTCGGCGATGGCGGCCTGGTCAATTTCTTGAATCACGGAGACGAACCCGTCAAGGGCGGCGTGGACCGAATCGAGCCGGGTGAGATCAATCGCGGCCAGCGTGCTGGCGGCAATCCCAAGGGACTCGAGCATGTCGGCCTCGCTGGCGACCCCGACGTCCTCAATGATCTGAGCGAGCTGGCTCGCATTCGCCTGGCGAACGACACTCCGCGCCTCGTCCGTCATCTCGTAGAACTGCTCCATGAAGAACAGCGTCCGGACTCGCGGATCGACGATGGTGCGATCTCCTTCGAGGTAACTCGCGACGATCGAACCCGCCAACTCCGCAGCCGTCATCTGCGGTCTGTTGGTCAGGTCGTCGAGAAACGCCGCGTAGGCCCAACCGATCCCGGGTTCGACCTCTTGCGACGCCACCATGACCCGCGCATGTGGGGCGACGGCGCTGGCCACCTCGAGGTGCGACATCAGGCAGGCGTCGAAGCCGATTAGATCGAACCGAGCGAGCCCCGTTTGGTCGCGGATCTCCTGAAGTGCCCCATCCAACTCAGATAGCGCGAGGTTGTCCGCCGGTGGTGGTTCGTGGTCGTACCAGCCGCCGGGCCACCCGGCCCCGTGGTCGGACAGGATGAGACCGACGCGATCGGCTGGATACGTTGCGATCGCCCAGGTGGCGAAGTCCACAAGCGTCTGCCCGCGGCCCATGTTCACCTCACCCAGCTCCATCAGGACGGGCGAGCCAAGGGCAAAGAAGTCGTCATCGCGTGTGATCCGGTATCGGCGAGTCGTCGACCAGCCGCCGTCTCCTTCGAATCCGCCATCGTACCGATCGAGCTGCGCGACAATGGTCACCTCATCGGTCGACCCGACCCACTCGGCCTCGTTCAAGTCCGCCCAGATGCTCTGCTCGAGCATCTCATCATCCGCGTCGAAATAGAGCAAGATCAACCACGACGCGTCGTCCGCGACCACCTGGGCGACGCACGCCACCAGCGAGAAGACTGACACAACAAGAGCGATTCCCACGGACGCCAGCCGCCTTCGGTTCCGGGAATGAAACATGTGCACCTCCTTTTGCCGTTCCCGTCTTGCCACCTTAGGAATTGGGAGAACGCCATCCTAGCGAGGGTCGCGGCCGCAGGTCAACTGAGGGTCTCAGAGAGGCTCACGATCCAAAGGAGCGACGAGTGAGGTCACCTGATCAGGAATACGAGGCCCTGCGAGAAACCCGTGGAGCGCTCCCCGCAGCCTTGCGCGCCGACCTCGATCGGCTGCTTAGGTCACCATCATCTTGTCAAAGGGAGCCGTTTGCCCTGTCCAGCGGTAGCTGCCCATCACCGCGACGATCTTCATGCTGCCCCTCGCTTCCGGACGCCACCTCGATGACAACCTTCCCCCGCGCGTGGCCCTTCTCGACATACAAGATGGCCTCCGGCACCTCAGCCAGCGGGTAGCGTCGATCGATGACTGCACGGACGGCACCGGCTTCGATGAGTTCTCTTACGACGGCCAGGTCGGCCTGGGTGGGGCGCTGGAGCATCGGTTTCAGCCTCCTGCCGCTCGTCAGCGCGACCCACAACGACCGAAGCAAAAGGCCCAGAGAGAAGGCCGTGCTGACGTAGATCCCGTTGCGGGTCAGCGCACGCCGACACTCGCCGAATGTGCGTTTCGCCACCACGTCGAAGATCAGGTCGTAACGCGTGTCCTCGCGGGTGAAGTCCGTCTTCGTGTAGTCGATCACCCGATCCGCGCCGAGTGAGCGCACCAAATCCAGATTCCGCGTGCTGCACACGCCGGTCACCTCGGCTCCGAGGGCCACCGCAATCTGCACCGCGAACGTTCCGATCCCACCGGATGCGCCATTGATCAGCACTTTCTGCCCCGGCTTGAGCTTCGCCTGATCCCGAAGCCCCATCAACGCCATCACGCCCGCCATCGGCACAGCGGCCGCCTCTTCGAAGGGAAGCGCCGACGGCTTCACAGCGACCACCGCGGAAGCCGGGAGGACGGCGTACTCGGCGAACGCCCCGTGCTTGAAACTCATCGCGAACACGTCATCACCCGGTGCGAACCGCGCGACGGTCGCCCCGACCGCCTCAACGGTCCCTGCAATATCCGAGCCCAGGACCTGATGCCCCGGCTTCAGCAACCCGCCAACCAACAGCCGGGCCAAGAGCGGCCTGCCCCGCAGGCAATGCCAGTCCTGCGGATTCACCGCGGCTGCGCGGACCTTAACGAGAATCTCGTCATCCCGCGGGGCCGGAGTGTCAATGTCCCGGAGCGACAGCACGTTCGGAGATCCGTATCGTTCGAAAGCGACGGCCTTCATGCGCCTGCTCTCGGCTTCATCGAGCGGGTCAGTCGCTTCGCACCGAATACGGCAACGATGACGATCGCCGCGAGGGCGAGCGTCCCCGCGGTGAACAGATCTCCCCTCAGCTCGGCCGCCGCGTTGGCATTGGGCAACGCGAAGATGATGAACCCGCCGGTGATGCTGACGTGCGTCAGAACCATCATCAGCATGCTCTGCTTCGCGCTGTTGTGGATCCACACCATCGGCACCGTCTGTGCGATCGGTAGGATCGCCAGGACAAGGAGGATCGGCAACGCCTGCCAACCGTACTTGGAGAGGCCCATGTAGTTGATCGGTGCGTGCCAGAGCGCCCACACTACGCCGACAATGAGGGCGGCCTTGAGCGCACTACCTCGCTCCAACAACCTCGGCAGCATGAACCCGCGCCAGCCGAACTCCTCCATGACAGCCGCGAGCAGGGCGATTGGGACCGCAAAGGCTAGTTATCCCAGCACATCGAGTCCCGTGAGATCCGCGCCGAAGAGCCCTCGGATCAGGACGCTCGCCGCGATGACGGCGGGGATGAACAGGAAGGAAGCCGCGTACCAGATAGGACGCACTCGCCACAAAGAAGACAAGGGCAACATGCACGAATTGCGGTCCTGCTACCGGATCGACCGGAACGAGCGCGATGATCACCGCCATGAGAATCCAGGTCCACACGACGATGAACACCGAGAAATTCAGCACCGGCCGCTTCTTGATGAACTCCCTCATCCTCTCCTCCTTCAGCTCGCCAACTGTAGACAGTACTGCGAAACTGGACAATCTGGAAAGCGGAGCCGACATCTCGGTGCTACCAACGTGGGTAGCAGGTGCACTGGAAACCGATCTCGCAGGATCCAAGACGCGAACGTACTCGGGTGTTGCGGTGGGAGCATGTTGGGCTATCTGTCCGAAGTGCGTATCGGGATCACGCATCTTGTCGGCGCGGAGATCGACGTCGACGGATACATACGTGCGCAGAACGAGTCTTCGTTCTTTCCCGTGAGATCGGTAGGCTTCATCGATGCCGCCCCCCCCATTGTCGGGAGGAGGGACGTTTTCGACGTCTTGGCTCCGAGTTCCACGTGTGACACGGTGACGATTCGCGTCACCGACGACCAAAGGATTTCGCACCCAAGAACCGTATCTTGCCTGGCGATAGGCGACTCGTCTCTCCCTCGCCCCTTTATTCTTCGCTGACCTCCGCAGGAGCCCGTCGGTCGCAAGGCTCTCCACCACATCCGACAACGCCTGGCGTTCCACGCCTTGTGCCGCAGAACCATACAGAACCTCACATGCACAGGCATCTTCTTCTGCATGCTCTCCTGCGATATCGGCCGTCTTCTGTTGCCACTCCTCCGAGAGTGATGGGCCGCGCCCCGTTGACGGGCTGAATCCCGACGTCAGGGCCGTCTCCTTGAGGCTTACTCCCGGAAACCAAGTCACAGGTTTCCCCCTATCGCGCGAGCAGATGCTTTCTTGCCCACACTCGACGGATTTCTTACACTGGCCACAGCTACGGCGTTACTCTGAAGGAGGCTGCCTGCACCGAAATGATCAACACAAACCGCGGGGTTGTTCTTGGCGTGATGCTTGGACTCGTCGGCGTTCTCGTGATCGCCGTGATCCTCCACGCGACGGAAATCGAGGCAATCTACTATGACCGCTTCGACAATCCGGGAAGCGGGTGGCTGGAGGACGAGAGCGACACGGGATCGGTTTCATACCGCAATGGGAAGTACCAAGTGAAGCTCACCAAAGACTACTACTTGTGGTGGAGCTGGGCTCCGCACGACGATGTTCCCGACAACTTCATCGTCGAGATCTCTGGCTCAGCACGCGGATTCAGCACGGGCTCGAACTACGGCATCATCTGGGGTATCGACAATGACAACTTCTTGCTCTTCACGATCACGCCGACCGGGTGGTTCTCTGTGCAATCGCAGCTCGGCGGCAAGTGGCAGACGTCGCCGATAGACTGGAAGGAGAGCAGGCGCGTCAAACAGGGAGAAGCAGTGACAAACACCCTGCGCCTGACCGTCGAAGGCGATACGGTCGAGGTCCGGATCAACAACAGCAGCGCGGGAACATTCAAGATGGGCGCTTCATCCGACTTGGCGGTGGTAACCGGAACGCCCACGACAGTCCGTCGCGGCACAACGGACACCTGGTTGGTGGGTCTCGCCGCAGGTTCGTTCGATCAGGTTCCCGTGCGCATCTACTTCGAGGAGTTCGCCCTCTATGAGCTCTCTTCACCGTCTACCGACGACCGCCCCACAATCAACATCGGTGGTGGATAGCCGAGCGGCACGAGTGCCAGACCAACGTGTCAGGTTCCGCAATACTGCTTGCAGGGCGGCGAGTCGAGGTAGGAGGAGAGAAGAGGGTCACCAGAGCGGAATCGCCAGGCGGCCTCGAACCCACCTGGGAGGGTCGTCGACGAGCCCGGTGATGTCCTCGATGGCGTTGTCCTCCGGTGAAGATGCCTCGGTTTCGGCAAGGATTGAAGCGCATGGACGTTCGCTATCGGGCTACTCCTGGCTACTGAAGACGAGCAAGGTCCTGCAGTGGAGTGAGGTCGAACACGACGCTGCTGGAGAGCTGCAGCGTCTTGAGGCTTGTGAGTGGGGCAATGGCACGGATGGTCGTGAGGGCGCTTCAATCCGGCGACCGCTCTCATGCAACAGCCTGCGGCTTGATCAGGTCGTAGACCTCCAGGCCGTCCTTCTCGCGTAGCTGGATTGCTGCAAGCCGAATCGGCTCCTCTTCGTTGCCGCCAGGTACCGCGAAGACCTTCACCTGCGTCATCCCGTGGCCGCCCTTGCCGATTGTCCACGTGGCCTCCTACGCCCCAGATGGGGACACAAGGAGATCGAACTGAACGGTCGCCCGCGTCTCCGTGCAGCAGGGCTTCTCAAGCCGCAGTCCCGTCGTGGTATACACGTGCAGCATGGGCACGTTGATGTCCGCCGCTAACCAGTCGACAGTCCAATCGGCCCCGTCCACCTCAACTTCGGTCCAATCTGACGTCGTCGACACCTCGACACGCCGGAACCGCGGATTTCCTCGCCGAGTCACGAGGGACAGACGTCTGTTCGCAAAGGGCCACACGGCGCGCACTTCAGCACGCTAGACCGGCTAGCATGAAACGATTCCGGCGAACTCTGTCGGCAAAGGGGTGAGAGAACGTGAACGATCTAGGCAAAGTGGCAGTGATCGCCGCCATCATGGGGGCCATTCTGCTGGTGGGGATGGTCGTCGCTCCGACCACGCAGGAACCCGTTGTTCAATTGGAACCGGAAGTGATCGCCTCGGGAGAAGTGACGGTCCTCCAGGAAGACACGCTGGAAATGCTCGATCCCGTCTATTCGGAGAAGGCCGTCTTCCAGGATGGGACGATCCGAATCGCCTTCGACGCATCGTACTCGGAGGAGGGGCTGCAGAGCCGCCTACCGTTCTGGCTGCACAACGTATCGGGCGACGTGATCAACATTCTGTGGGATCGCTGCTCGATCCAGCTCCCGAACGGCAACACGGTCAAGGTGCTAAGCGAGGAGAATCTCACGTATCTCGGAGCACCCGGCACAACGATCTCCGTTGCGCCGTCCGGCGACCTGTTCGACGCGATCATCCCTGTGTCCGAGTTCGACTGGGATCAGGAAGCTGGATGGAGCGTGTCTTCAGATGTTCTCGACGACGGGACCTTCACCTTCGTTCTCGCCATCGAGTGTGGCGAGCTGCGGCCCAGCGGTCTCTCGCGAATGGAGGCTTCTCGCCCGTTCGGCGACGAGTGCAAGGATGAGCGGATCCCGTTCGGCGGACAGATGATGGTGAAAAGCCCCGAAGGGCGTTCCATCATCTACTACACGTTCCGTTTCGTCGTGCGCTAGAGATCCCAGCGCCGACAGACCTCGGCACAAGTACGCGAGGGAGGGGCCGTCTAGGACCTCCCTCATTCGTTTGATTCTCGCTCGATTTGTCGCGAACCCATGGTTTGCTGTAGGCTACCGGATGACTTAGGGGCCTTTCGGCGCCAAAGGGAGGTGAGCGAGGTGGTCCGTAAGAGCGAAGTTACTACCCTGTCAATCTACATTCCGAAGAGTAAGCTCGACAGGAAGCCGATCGAACGACTCGATCGACTCGCCAAGAGAGTCGATCGTTCGATCAACTACCTCGTCGTCGAAGCGATCCTCCAGTACCTCGACAGGGAAGAGAGAAAGAAGAAGTAGGCCGAAGCTCGTGCGTGTGCCGTGTGGCGCTGCCCGCGCCGCCAGCGAGGGGTATCGCCGTTGCTTGGCGGGCGTTCGCGCAGACTACAGATCGTAGTACAGCGAGAATTCGTGCGAATGCGGGCGAGCTGCGACCTCGTCTGCGTTGAGGCGTTGTGCCCGAATCCATGCGTCGAGCAGGTCCTCGGTGAACGCTCCGTCCACCACGAGGTAGTCGCGATCATCGGCCAGGGCTTCGAGCGCTTCCGTGAGTCGTCGTGGAGCGGGGTCGCCTGCACCCTTCTCGTAGACGTCCTCCTTGCAAGGTCCCAATCCTAGTTCCGTCGCGTTGAGATTGCGCAAAATCCCGTCAACCCCCGCAAGCAGGATCCCGGCAAATGCGAGATACGGATTACAGGTTGCATCCATCGTGCGGAGCTCGATACGCATTTCATCTTCGCGGGCGTACGCGGGCACGCGTATCGCGGCACTCCGATTTGCAGCGCCGAACAGAAAGCTGACGGGCGCTTCGTGTCCGGGCACCAAGCGGCGATACGAGTTGGTCGACGGATTCGTCAACCCCATCAGGCTTCGTCCGTGCGTGAGCAGTCCGCCGATGTAGCAGAGCGCAAGCTCGGACAGCTCGCTGCCGTCTCGGAACAGATTGACTCCGCCCTTCGCCAGGTACTGGTGAAGGTGCATTCCGTTGCCCGCTTCGCCGAAGATCGGCTTCGGAAGAAACGTCGCCGTGAGGTCGGGCTCCGCCGCCGCCCTCCCCCTAACGCACCTCTCCCGAGAGGGTTCAGCGATGCAGGTTCGAGGCCGCGATGAAGGGCAAACCCTTCTCGGTCAGCGCCTCGGCCGTTCGATTCAGCGCATCGTGCTTGTCGAGGTAGCTCCTTTCCAACGCCGGCATCAGCCCTTGCGCCTCGATTTCCGCCTTCGGCAGGAAGTATTCCAGAATGTCCGACGGATGGTCGCGCGCGGAGTCGACGTCCGGCTTCCCGCCTTCGTGCTTCGCGGAGATGTTGGCGACGTGATCGGCCAGTTCGACG
>Ga0222701_1000049_pt1 | contig 56896 bp, 32 predicted proteins | sample AntAcemetage1502_FD_179825 | JGI IMG/M metagenome (GOLD analysis project Ga0222701, IMG submission 179825) | Saline water microbial communities from Ace Lake, Antarctica - #1502 | ecosystem: Environmental > Aquatic > Non-marine Saline and Alkaline > Saline | place: Antarctica: Ace Lake... | reverse complement strand
TCTACTATTAGTATGGCTAATGATACTTGGATGAGAGCATATAATAATGCCGGAACAGATTATGTAAATATGTTTAAGGTAAATGCTTCTGATGAAATAGAAGTAGGAGCCACTTTAAATGTGGGTCCAATAGAATTAGAAGAAGATTCAGGAGCAGTTACTTTAGTCAATTTACCGGTCTCATCTACGCCAAGTGCTGGAGATGAAGAATCTTATTCTTTAGCTATTGATTCTAATGGTATCTTAAAGGTCTATGCCGAGGCAGATGGAACAGGAGGCATTCAGAATCAGGCTATTAATATTACTGGTGACTTAACTGTTTCTGAAAATACAACTATTACTGGAGATTTAACAGTTACTGGTTCTCAAACCTTTACTGGTGATTTAGCAATTGGTGGGATGGCTACTGTTACAGCAGCTACTGGTGATATTGAAACACAGGGCGACTTAACAATTCAAGGTAATAATTTAACCTTTGGCAATGGGGCAACTATTGTTAATACTGATGCCAATACTTTAACCATAACAGAACAAGATATATCTATTGCTGGTGATTTAGATCTGATTGGACAGGACTTACAAGCTACAACAGGTATTTTAAATATATCTAAGTCCGGTTCTATGACTACTATTAAAGGAACTTTAAATGTTGATCAAGCTGTAACTTTTGATACAACATTAGCAGTTGATGATCTAGATACACTTACAGCAACTACTTTACTTTTAGGAAAATCTGTTGCGAGCAAAGTAGAAATAGCTGATACAGGAATTGAAACCAATATTCAGGGAACTTTAAATGTTGATGAAGCGGTTACTTTTGATAGTACATTGGGTACAACAGGACTTCTTACTGCAAGTGGTGGCATTAACGTGTCTGGTACTTCAGCTACCTTTAATTCTACTAATTTTACTGTGAATTCAGCTAATGTAATCATTGGTAATGACGGGACAGATAGTGTTGGAATTGCAGGTAATACAATGTATTTTAATAATGGCAACGTCGGCATTGGAACCACAACTCCAACATCAGTATTAAATGTTGTTTCATCTGGTGATGCAGTTGTGCCAGCATTGATTACTGGGCATAGTGCTACTCAGTCGGGAGATTTATTGCAGATAGCTAAAAATCCAGGGGCAACGGCCGCCTTCGTTATCACTTCGGCGGGCCAAGTCGGCATTGGAACCACTACTCCAGCTATGGATTTATCTGTCCAAGGAGATGCTTTAATTTCTGGTGATTTATCAGTGGCTGGTATTACGGCGACTGGGACATTAGCAATAGATGGTGCAATAACTGGTACTTCTTTAGATGTAAGCGGAGAAGTTCAAGCTAATAACTTTGATATAAATGGAACAGATGTTATTTCTTCAGCTAAAGAATTACAAAACATTGCTACTTTAGACGATACAACAGAATCTACCATTGAAACGGAATTGGATACTTTATCAAACGTAACTACTGTCGGAGCTTTAAATAGCGGTTCAATAACCTCAGGTTTTGGAGCAATAGATAATGGAACTTCAAATATCACTACTGGTGGAATTGTAAGAATAGATGTAGATGGTTCTGCTATTAATGCTGCTGGTTCTTTAGGATTTGGAGCAGCTGTTACAGATTCAGCTATTTATTGGAATGGATCAAATCTTGAAATAGATACTACTGCAGGAATTGAATTATCTATTAGTGGAACTCCGGAGGCAGATTTAGCTGCTGATGGATTTAATATTATTACCGGAGATAGTTATCAAATTAATAATACAAGTGTTTTAAATGCTACTACACTTGGTAGTTCTGTTGTAAATTCTTCATTAACTAGTGTAAGTGCTTTAAATAGCGGTTCAATAACCTCAGGTTTTGGAGCAATAGATAATGGAACTTCAAATATCACTACTGGTGGAATTTTAAAACTTGATGTTGATGGAACTGCTTATAACGCAGCAGGTTCATTAACCTTAGGAGTTGGTCCTGATTCTGGAATATTTTTTGATGGTTCTAATTTAAGAGTTGAAACACAAACTGCCTCAGGTATTATTTTGGATTCAGAAGATGATACTTTAGAAATTAAAGGAAGCGGAGCATTACAAGCAACATTTGATACTGGCGGACTTAATTTAGTAACTGGCGATACTTATGAAATAAATGGTACCTCTGTATTAAGTAATAATACTCTTGGTTCAGGTGTTTTAACTTCTTCATTAACTACAGTAGGAATACTTAATGCTGGTTCAATAACCTCAGGTTTTGGAAGCATTAATATTGGCACATCGGCCTTAACAGCTGGTACAGCTACATTTTCAGATAAATTAACCGTCAATGATAATGCTTTAATAGATGGTGACGCTGATGAAGTTCAATTAACAATTCAAGGACATTCCACTCAAACTTCAGATATATTTGTGGTAGAGGATTCCTCTGGTTCAGATTTATTTGCAGTTTCAGAAACTCAAATGACATCTTATGTTCCTTTCTCGATGGAAGGCGCTGGTGATGTCGCCATAGCTAATGATTTAATCTTTACTAATGACACCGCTTCTTATATTAAAGGTGAATCACCATTATATGTTCAAACTGATTCTTCTTGGGAGAATTTAGATTTAACTTTAAGCGCTGCTAATTTAGGACAAGTAATTGTAGATGATGAATTTGTATCTACTGCTACAGCTACAATGCAAAGTGACTTGGTAGTAACTGGTACTCTTTATGGTGGAAGTCCTATTGACATCGGCGATAATCTGGCCATCGGAGCAAACTATATTTCCAGTGATGGTGATTCAGAAGGCATTTCTATTGATAGTTCGGGAAATGTAACAATGAGTAATGATTTAGCAGTAGGTGGTGGTTTAGAAATATCAGGAATAGTAACAACTACTGGACATTTAATTCCAGCCACAGACGATACTTATGACCTAGGTTCTTCTTCTTATGAATGGCAAGATTTGTATGTAGATGGAACAGCTAATGTAGATAATTTACAGGTTGATAATATAAATATAGATACTAATACAATCTCTTCAACTGCTGGAACAGATTTGAATATTACTCCACTAACTGGACAACAATTAGTATTAGATGGAACAATAGTAGTAGATGCTGGGGTAGTAACCGGAGCAACATCTATTTCCTCAACTGCTTTTGCTGGAGCTTTAACTGGTAATGTAACTGGTAATGTATCGGGAACTGCTGCCACTGTAACTGGAGCTGCTCAAACTGCTATTACATCAGTAGGAACTTTAACTGCTTTAACTGTAGATAATGTTTATATCAATGGTACTACTATTGGTCATACTTCTGATACAGATCTATTATCTCTAGCTAGTGGAGAATTAACTGTGAATGGTAATTTAACAGTAACAGGTGGTTTAGAAATATCAGGAATAGTAACCACTACTGGACATTTAATCCCTTCAATTGATAATACTTATGATTTAGGTTCATCTTCTTATGAATGGAAAGATTTATATGTAGATGGTACAGCTAATATTGATACTTTAGCATTGAGTACAGGTACAACAGTAACTGATATTGATGTTACAGCAGCTAATAATGATAATGCTTTAATTACTAGTGGTGGAGTATATAATTTAATAGATGGTACTACGGCTTTTACTGCTATTGATATCAATGGAGGAAATATTGCTGCTGCTACAGTTATAGATAAAGATCCAACTATTACTCTTGGTACTGATTTGTCAGGTAATGTGACTTTATCTGATTTAGCTGGTGGAACATTGAATGCCACAATTGCTGCTAATTCAGTAGCTCTAGGCACAGATACAACCGGCAATTATGCTGCTACCATTACCGGCGGTACTGGTATTGATTCCAGCGGAGCTACCACTGGTGAAAACATAGCACATAGTCTTAGTCTGGATTTAAACGAACTTGGTGCAGAAACCTCCATGGCTTCAGGAGATTTTCTTTCCATGGTCGATATTACTGACAGTGGTTCACAAAAAATAACTATGGCCAATTTTGCTTTAGCCATTGATAGTCAACTTGCTCATGATAATATTACTGGAGCTGGTACTTTAGATACTGAAACTGAAATAGAGGCAGCATTAGATACCTTACCTAATGTTACATCAGTAGGAACTTTAACTGCTTTACAGGTTGATAATATCAATGTGAATCTTAATACAATCTCTTCAACTGCTGGAACAGATTTGAATATTACTCCACTAACTGGACAACAATTAGTATTAGATGGAACAATAGTAGTAGATGCTGGGGTAGTAACCGGAGCAACATCTATTTCCTCAACTGCTTTTGCTGGAGCTTTAACTGGTAATGTAACTGGTAATGTATCGGGAACTGCTGCCACTGTAACTGGAGCTGCTCAAACTGCTATTACATCAGTAGGAACTTTAACTGCTTTAACTGTAGATAATGTTTATATCAATGGTACTACTATTGGTCATACTTCTGATACAGATCTATTATCTCTAGCTAGTGGAGAATTAACTGTGAATGGTAATTTAACAGTAACAGGTGGTTTAGAAATATCAGGAATAGTAACAACTACTGGACATTTAATTCCAGCCACAGACGATACTTATGACCTGGGTTCATCTTCTTATGAATGGAAGGATTTATATATTGATGGAACTGCTAATATAGATAGTTTAGCAGCTACCACCATGAGCGGTACTTTAACTATGGCTGGCAATGCGATTGATGGAACTAATTATGATATCACCGGAGCTGGAGCATATACTGGTGCTTCTTTAGATGTTTCTGGAGAAGTTCAAGCTAATAACTTTGATATTAATGGAACAGATGTTATTTCTTCAGCTAGACAATTACAAAACATTGCTACTTTAGATGCTACTACGGAAACTACTATTGAGAGTGCTATGGACACCTTAGCTAATGTTACTAGTTTAGGAACCTTAACTTCTTTACAAGTTGATAACTTAAATCTTGATACTAATACAATCTCTTCAACTGCTGGAACAGATTTACTTATTACTCCTTTAGCCGGACAACAAATAGTATTAGATGGAACAATAGTAGTAGATGCTGGAGTAGTAACTGGAGCAACATCTATTACCTCAACTGCTTTTGCTGGAGCTTTAACAGGTAATGTCACGGGTAATGTATCTGGATCTGCTGCAACTGTAACTGGAGCTGCTCAATCTGCTATTACATCAGTAGGAACTTTAACTGCTTTAACAGTTGATAATGTTTATATCAATGGTACTACTATTGGTCATACTTCGGATACAGATTTATTATCTTTAGCTAGCGGAGAATTAACTGTGAATGGTAATATCGCAGTTACTGGTACAGTGGATGGTAAAGATATTGCTACTTATGCTGCTATGTTAAATGAAGCAGAAACCATTACTGCTAACTGGGTCAACACTGCTAATCCTTGGGCTGACAATGAAGTAGCTGATGCTTTAACAGTCACTGGTGGAACTATTGGTTCAAATAATATTTCTTCTGGTTCAACATGGACAACACTTGGAACTTTAACTGTTGGTGATGGTGGTGATAGAATAGATATTAGTAGTAATAGTTGGGATGTTGTTAATGGAGCTATGAGTGGAGTGACCACTTTAACTACTACTGATAAATTAACAGTTAATGATAATGCTTTAATAGATGGTGATGCTGATGAAGTTCAATTAACAGTTCAAGGACATTCCACGCAAACTTCAGATATATTTGTAGTAGAGGATTCCTCTGGCTCAGATTTATTTGCGGTCTCTGAAACTCAAGCTACTTCTTATGTGCCGTTCTCAGTCGAAGGAACTGGTACTTTATCTGTCGCCAATGGTATTGATTTAACAGATGGTGATTCTAATACTATAGAATCTTATGGAACACTTTATGTTAAGACTTCTGAAGGTACAGTGAAAGATATAGTTTTACAACCAGGTGGAGGAGGAGAAGTAGGTGTACAGAGTGATTTAACAGTTACAGGTACTACTACCATTGCTGGCAATTTAGATGTTAGTGGTGATTTTGGTATTAGCGGAACTACTACTTTAACTGGTAATCTAGTTCCTTCAGCAGACGATACTTATGACCTGGGTTCATCTTCTTATGAATGGCAAGATTTATATGTAGATGGGACAGCTAATATTGATACTTTAGCATTGAGTACAGGTACAACAGTAACTGATATTGATGTTACAGCAGCTAATAATGATAATGCTTTAATTACTAGTGGTGGAGTATATAATTTATTAGATGGTACTACAGCCTTCACTGCTATTGATATCAATGGAGGAAATCTTGCTGCTGCTACAGTTATAGATAAAGATCCAACTATTACTCTTGGTACTGATTTAACGGGTAATGTAACTTTATCTAATTTAGCTGGTGGAACATTGAATGCCACAATTGCTGCTGATTCAGTAGCTCTAGCTACAGATACAACCGGCAATTATGCTGCTACCATTACCGGCGGTACTGGTATTGATTCCAGCGGAGCTACCACTGGTGAAAACATAGCACATAGTCTTAGTCTGGATTTAAACGAACTCGGCACAGAAACCACTATGGCCTCAGGAGATTTTCTTTCCATGGTTGATATTACTGACAGTCTTTCACAAAAAATAACTATGGCCAATTTTGCTTTAGCCATTGATAGTCAACTTGCTCATGATAATATTACTGGAGCTGGTACCGTAGACACAACGGAAGAAGTGCAAGATGCAACTTTAGCTTATATAGATAATGGAACACAAACAAACATTACAGTAACATATCAAGATGATACAAATGATATGGACTTTGTAGTAACTGATGCCTGGTACAATTCTATTGGTGATTTACCAACAGCTGCAGTTACTAATGGTGATACTACTCATATTTCTACTTCTGACGCTATCTATGACTGGGGCGTAGGTGCCTTTCAACCAGTAGATGCTGATCTTACTGCTATAGCTGGTCTATCATCAGTAGATTCTAATTTTATAGTTGGATCAGTATCTGGCTGGGTGGTAGAAACAGGTGCAACTGCTAGAACTTCTTTAGGATTAGGTTCAGCTGCTACTCGTGCTGCTGAAGATACAGTTACCAATGGAAGTAATTTACCTGATGGAGCTGCTGTTATGACTTATGTTACTGGTTTAGGATATGCAAGTAGCTTGGACGATGCATTTGATAATGGGAAAATAATAGATGGAGCAACTTCAGTTGCCAATGCTTTACAGGCAGGTGATGGAAGTGACAAACTTTTAATATATGGCCTTTCTGGTTCAGTATTCTTAGGTATTACTGATGATACTGATTTACTTAAAATTTCTTCTGGCGTTCTAAAAGTAAATGGAATATTAGAAGTTTCTGATGGAGCTGTTGGCGCGCCTTCTATTACATTTACATCTGATACAGATACAGGTATGTATAGGTCAGCTGATGATCAATTATCATTATCAGCTGGTGGAGTAGAGGGTTTGCGTTTAGATGAAGGTGGAGGAGTAGTTACTACTACCATTGGTTCCGGAGATGAAGCCATGCGGATAGATTCTAATGGCAATATTGGTATGGGCGATACTACACCGGATACTAAATTAAAAGTAGTGGGTGCTTTATGTGTTAAATCAGATGCTAATGATTGTGCGGGCTCTACAGCGGGGACAATTTATGCCAATAATACTACTGTTCAATCAGCTGACTATGCAGAATATTTTTACACTAATGATACTGACTTAAGTGCTGGTGAAGCAGTTTGTGTTGATGTTGTTAATGACAATGCTATTAAGCGTTGTGTAAATGCTGGCGATGTAAATTTAATGGGTATTGTTTCCACAGACCCAGCTATTGTTGGTAATGCTTATAAAGAATATATTGATAATCCAAATTATAAGATTGTGGCCATGCTCGGCCAGATTCCAGCTAAGGTTTCAAATGGAAATGGAGAAATTAGGCCTGGTGATTCTTTAACTTCTGCTTCTCAAGCTGGCTATGCTATGAAAGCAAGCCCAGGTGATCCAACAGTTGGCGTTGCTTTAGAGGGGTTTGTACCCCCCCTAACCCCCCCTACCCTAGGGGGGGAGGTTTCTACTGGTGTGATTAACGTGATGATTTCCAGACGCAATAAGAGCTTGACTGTGGAAATAGTTGAAGAAACTATTATTGCCAGAATTGCTGCAATGGAAATTGAAGATGAAGTGGCAATTTTAATACAACAAGGAATTGATGATTATAATTTTGCTTCTACAACTGAGGCCATTGTTCAACAAGAATTAATCAGCGTTAATAATGCCATAGCATTAATCCAAGAAGAATTAGAAGACAAGCATGAAGAAAATGTTTGGGAATTTATTGCTAATGCCGAAGAAATCGGCGACTTATATCAAATTGATTTACAACAGGCCAACTCTTATGCTTTTGGCGATTTTAATGATATTTATGTAAGTGGTGAAGATTCAACTGGTTATGGAGTTTATAATAAACTTTCCACGGCCAATGATAATTTAGCTCAGACCGTTTATGGAACTTATACAGAATTACAGACCTCTAATCCCGAAGACACTGCTTATGGTTCATATATTGTAAGTTCTAATGATACTTTAGATGGTAAACAAGTTGGCCAATATATTAATTTAAATAATCCAAACACTGATAATTGGGCTATTATTGTTGATGCTGGCCAGACATATTTTGGAGACAATGTTCTTATAGGAGAGCAAATACCAGTTTTAGAATGGGAAGATTTTGAATTAAATGGTAACGACTTATTTGTGCAAGGTGATACCGGAATTGCTGGTAATTTATATGTGGACGGCGAGTTAAATGTTTTAGGAAATGCTCAGTTTGTCGGAAATGTAGAAGTTGGAGAAAATATAGTTTTAGGCGGGACTTTATTAAGTTCAAATTCTGGATATGCTGAAATGATGGAAATTGTTGATGATGATTTTGAGTTTGGCGACATAGTAATTATGAATACTAGTTCTAGTACTAGAGCTCGTTTAGCTGATAGAGCAAACACAGAAATGATTTTAGGGGTTATTGCTCAAAATCCAGCAATTATAACTTCGCAAGACAAAGAAAACGGTCAAGCTGTAGTAATGTCCGGCACAACCTTAGTTAATGTTACGGCTGTTAATGGTTTAATTAAGAAAGGTGATTATTTAACTACTTCTGCTCAAAAAGGCAAAGCCCAAAAAGCTAGTAAAGACGGAGCTGGCATTTTAGGTATTGCCTTGGAAGATATGGCAACAACAACAAGCACAGAAAGCTTAGCTGAAGCACAAGTTTTGGTTAGAGTTCAATTAGGAAATTATTATTCTACAGGCAATAAAGTTATTGAAGTGGCCAAATCAGGCGGGGACTTTTCTACAATTACCGGAGCTCTTGGTTTTATTACTGATAATGATTTAGATAATAGATATACTATTAATATTAAGGCCGGCGAATATAATGAAACAGTTATAATGAAAGAATATGTTGATATAATTTGTGAGAACAAAGATAGTGTTCAAATTATTGGCGAGGATGCTCCAGTTATAATTGCTTCCGATAATGCCAGAGTGGAAGGATGCCATTTAATAGCCGAGGGTTCTAATTTATCCGAGCCAATTATAATTTCAGTCAATGGAACTTCGCCAACAATACATGACAATATCTTAACTGCCTCTACCACTGAATTAGCCATTGGTATTAATATAGAAAATACTCAGGCCAGTTTAAAATTAAATCCTTTGATTTCTAATAATGAGTTTAGCTCTAATATGTATCAAGGCATTGCTAATTTTGCTCAAGAAGCAGAAATTATTTTAATGAACAATAAATTGACTCAAATTACTGGACAGGCCTTAGCCAGTTTAGGAGGAAATATAAACTCTACTCAAAATGAATTTGCTGGACAGTTAATGGATATTTATGTCGGAGAAAATGCTAAACTTTATAGTCAAAATGATGATTATAATACTTTAGAAAATAATGGTGTATTTGTTGATGCTAGCTTAAGAGAAGAAATATTTAATAATTATATTAGTGATGGTTGGATTGTGGAAAAGGTGGAATTAGGCGAAGAATCATCTTTCGCTAAAGCTTCAGATGACAGGAATTCTTTCTTGGTCAATATTTCTGCTGGTGAGGGCTATATAGCTGGTTCGCATATTATGACTAAAGAGTTTACAGACATTCAACTTTATGCCACTTCTACTAATTATATTTATATTAATGATTTAGGAAATATAATTGTTAATACTGCCAGAGATGATAAAGATAAGGTTTTATTGGCTGAAGCGCGGACAGATGTAAATACTATTTTAGCTTTAAATAATGATCGACAAAACGAAATAATAGTTGCTAAGCAAGGAGGGGATTTTACTACTATTAATGAGGCCTTATTGGCAATTAAATTAAATTCTGAAAACAATAGATGGTTAATTACAGTTAAGCCAGGCATATATAATGAACAAGTTGAGCTTAAACCTTATGTTGATATTGTTGGTTCAGGAAGGCAAAATACTAAGATTACTCAGATTGACCAGCCGGTAATTATTGGTGCTCCTCAAACCTCTATTAAAAATATTGGCTTAGCTTTATACGGCGATAGTATTGGCCAAGAAGTAGTATCTTTAAGAGCTATTAATGAATTTGGTCGAGCCAGTTCTACTTTGGCCGGAGTTTATGATTTTGAGATATCTGAGGTCTTAATTGATTATAGCAGTGATGATAGTGTTGAAAAAACAGCTACTTCTTCAGCCATTAAATTGGTTTCTCAATTGGATAATATGGAAAGCGGAATTGTCAGTTCTACAACCGAAAAATTAGTGGATTTAAGATTAGATAGAGTAGAAATTAATAATACTGCCTTTGGTTTGGACTGGGATATTATAGATGAAGATTTTACAGCCAGTTCTACCAGCGCCACTACCACAAATGAGATTTTATTAAGCCAAGTTGATATTAGAAATTCTGTATTTAATACTAAGATTTCGGACATTAAAACCAAAACTTATCTTTTAGAGGACTTTGAATTAATAGATTATCAAGGCGAGTTTGATGAAGAAGATAATAAGTTAGTAAATCAGCCAGAATATACTTTAATCTCTTCTGCCTATAATATGTTCATTGGTTCAGGCAATAGTTTTGATTTAGGCCGAGCAACAAAACTTTCTACTACTCATGATAATTATGGCAAAGTTATTGGAGATAATGCTTTGGTGTTAAATGATTTTAATAGACAAATTGCTCAATATGATGATTTATGGTTATTACAAAATAATGGCAAAGATGTGATTTCAGTAAATGGTGCTGGTAATGTTTTAATCAGTCCGCAAAATGCTATGGTTGATAGTTTTACTATGTCCCAGGACATTGCTTCCACAACATTAACGGTAGTATCTAATGAAGATAATGAAGCTGCTCGTTTCTATGGTCCATTAGTAATAGGTCCATCTTTAATAACCAGCACATCTACTGGAGAAACTGAACCAATGGTAGCTGGGATATCTGAAATAAGATTTTTAACAGATGCTCAAATTTCCACTACTGGCACTTCTACTTTAAAGGTTGGTAAAGCTGGGAATACTGTTGATTTAAATGTTGAAGGAGTAGAGTATATTCTTCCAGAAGACGCTCGCAGAGACACTGTTTCGGCTTTTGTAGATTCTCCACAAAACAATACTTATATTTGGGGTAAAGGAGATAATTCTTGGAAGCCGTCAGATGACATTATTATTACCAAAATAAAAGCCCAGTATTATTGCGGAATGAATGGCAAGATTGATTTGAAATTAGAGGATAATAATAATCAAACATTAGCAGAAATAAATGGCCAGATTTGTTCAGGAAATTATACAAACATAGAATCAGATGATTTAAATATAAATATAAGTTCGGAAACTGGAATGCATGTTGTTTTATCAAATGTAATTGGCGGTTTTTATAATGAAGAAGGAATTTTAGCTGACAGCCCAAGTCAATTAACTATTACTATTGAGTATATTTATGAATAAACCTCCCTCACCCCTAACCCCTCTCCCTCGGAGAGGGAGAGGGGCACTTACTCGAATATCTATTAATGCTTTGAACTATTCAGTACATTAATTAATGTATGAGTAAGCGCCCTTCTCCCTCCTCCCCTTGATAAGGGGAGGTGCCCGCAGGGCGGAGGGGTAAGGGAGAAGGGCTGGCCTGCCTGCGCGTAGCCGCTTCGGTCGCCGACGTGCCAAAGCCACTTTGGCGACGGCACGCGAAGGCAGGCAACAATTAAAAAATATATAGAGGCGGGAGAAGACAATATTTGATAGAAGGCTATGTGGTTGATTTCTATTGTCCAGAATTAAAATTAGCTATAGAAATAGATGGACCTATTCATTTGCAACAAATTAAAGAAGATAAATTAAGACAAGAAGATATTGAAGCCAAAAGAATAAAATTTATTAGATTTAAGAATTCACCCTGTTAAATATAACAGCAGTTATCCATTTAACAGGGTAAAGAAATTCAATACAATTTAAAGCAAGTATTAAATAAATTACAAATATTTATTGAAAAAATAAACAAATAGATTATCCTCATGGTTTCCTAACTTTAACGAGTAAATGCCCCTCTTCCGTTGAACGAAGTGAAATGGAGAGGGGTTAGCCCGTCTCGCCTAAGGCGAAGCCGAGGCGGAGGGTGAGGCAAAGACAATTATGTTAAATAAATTAAAACAATTAATTCCGACCCCCTGGGTTGAAATAATAATATGAAATAAATAATTAAACAATTTTATATATAATTAATTAAATCAAGGATGTAAAATAGTAAAGCTATTAACATCCTAAACAAGGAAAAACTATGTTTAAAAAACACAACAAAGTAAGCTGGAAGTATAAGCTATTATACGGAGTAGTGAGCATATCACTAACCGTAGGAATAGGTTATCTGATTATCAGAGCTGGAACTATTGATTCTCCCGGAGCTCCAGACAGTGCTGGCAGAATGTACACCTTAGAAAACATCTATGATTATGTAACAGAAGTGGACTCGGCTGTACCCAGCAAGCCAACTGGCGCTTTTGCCGACCCATCTGTTGGACCTGGCTCTACTATGCATACCACAGATCAGATTTTTGATAATCTTGCTCGCATCCCGGCAACTGGGCAGACAACATCTTATGGCACTAAGCTAAGAGATGACGGGTATTATGAATCCGGAGCTACTCTGAGATATTCTACCACAGATGTAGGTGGGGAAATTATTGTCAATGACTTAAATACGGGATTAATGTGGGAACAAAAAACTGTTGCTAATAAAGCAACAACTTATACTTGGGAAAATGCCCAGATTTATTGTGAGGACCAAATTGGTACTACTGGGACCTATGCTGGATATAGTGATTGGAGATTGCCAAATATAAAAGAATTAGTATCTATTGTAAAATATGATGCTAATATATCAGCTCCATACATTGACCAGACCTATTTTCCAAATACTCAGTCCAACGCCTATTGGTCTTCTACTGCCTACCCTGTCTACACTGGCCACGCCATGAGCGTGTATTTCAGCTACGGCCTCGTGTTCAGCATCGATAAGAACAGCACCTACTATGTACGTTGTGTCCGCGGGCAATAGGAATTTGGATTTTTTGGAATTTGCCTGCCCCGTAGGGAGGAACAACCGTATCGGGGAAATTTGAATTTTTGTAATTATCGCCAGATTGGCCAGAAGTTGATTTGTAGATACAAATGGCTCTGGTCAGAGGGCAGTTAGAAATCTATTGCGATTCCCATCGCCCCCCACCACTTTTATGTTTTATATATATGTAATCAAAAGTAAGAAAGATGATAAATTATATATTGGATTTACCAATGATTTAAGGAAACGTTTAATACAGCACAACCAAGGATTAAATAAATCTACTAAATATCGAATTCCTTTTGTTTTGGTATATTATGAAACTTATCTTTCAGAAAAAGATGCACGAATTAGAGAAAGAAGATTAAAAAGATTTAAAAATTCATATACTGAACTTAAAAAAAGAATCAAACACAGTTTAGATAGAACATAATAAAAGTGGTGGGGGGCATTGATTGTCAAAAGATCTTTCTAAAGAAAGATAGTCGGATCTTTGGAGAATATATTAGTGTGGGAATATTAAGTTTGGGTTTATTTACTCAGTCCAACAACTATTGGTCTTCTACTACCAACCCTGACAACACTGACAACGCCATGAACGTGAATTTCAACAACGGCAACGTGAACAACAACAATAAGAACAACACCTACTATGTACGTTGTGTCCGCGGGTAATCAATTTTTAACTTAATGCGATAATTTAAAATTCAATGTCTAATTACGAACACCTTCCCTTATACCTTAAAATTTATCAGTTTATTAAATTTTTGTATGAGATGGTGAGAAATTTTTCAAAGCAGTATAAATATACTTTAGGACAAAATATCTTGGATTTAACTTGGCAATGTTTAGATTTAGTTTTAGAAGCAAATGCTTTGCCCAATAAAGAAAAACATCAGAAGATTTTAGAACTTAGTATTGGTTTTGATAAACTGAAAATAAGATTAAGAATGGCTCAAGAATTGAATTTAATTTCTCAAAAGCAATTTGTTCATATTCAGGTTTCTTATAGTAAAGAAATAGGAGAAATGATTGGTGGTTGGTTGAAATGGAGCGGTCAAAATATTAAAATTAATAAATAAAATTTATTATGAGTAAAATATTTACCTTAGAAAAATTATATCAGGCCTATTTGAATTGTCGTAAAACAAAAAGAAAGACTATCAATGCTTTAAAGTTTGAGTTGAATTTAGAAAGAAATCTTTTTCAATTACATAAAGAGCTTGAAACAAAAAAATATAGGCCGGGGCGTTCTATTTGTTTTGCAATAAAAGACCCAGTGCCAAGAGAAATATTTGCTGCCAGTTTTAAAGATAGAATAGTCCACCATCTTTTAATTGGAGAAATTGAAAATATTGGAGAAAGAGAATTTATATTTGATAGTTTTGCGTGCCGTAAAAATAAGGGGACTCATTTGGCAATTAAGAGATTAAAAAATTTCATTAGAAAGGCAACAAAAAATTATAGAAAGAAAGTGAATTATCTTCAATTGGATATTTCGGGATTTTTTATTGGTGTTAATCACCAAATTTTATATTCTCTTTTAAAAAAAATGATTATTAAACAAAATCAATCATATCAATGGAAAGAAGATATTTTATGGCTGGCTAAAATTATTATTTTTCACCACCCAACAAAAAATTATATTTTAAAAGATGATTATGATTTACTTAAACTGATTCCGTTTCGCAAATCTTTATTTAATGCTCCTGCTGGTAATGGTCTTGCTATTGGGAATTATTCCTCTCAATTTTTTGCCAACCTTTATTTAAATGAGTTGGATCAATTTATAAAGAGAAAACTTAAATGCAAATATTATGTTCGTTATGTTGATGATTTTATTCTATTAGATCAGAGCAAAGAAAAATTAAAACATTGGAAAGATACAATTAACCTTTTTTTAAAAAGAGAGCTGGATTTAGAACTGAATCCAAGAAAAACAAAACTGCAATCAATAGATAAAGGAATAGATTTTTTAGGATATTTTATAAAGTCAAATTATGCTTTAGTTCGACAAAAAGTAGTGAAGAGATTAAAGAATAAATTGTATAATTATAATATAAATAATATAGATTTAAATCAGTTTTTAGCGACAATAAATTCTTATTATGGGCATTTTAGACATGCCAATGGTTTTAATTTAAGAAAATGTATTTATGAGAATCATTTAGGATGCTTTAAAAGGTATTTTTTACATAAACATAAGTATATGTTTTTATCTATTCTAAAAAGTAAAAATTAATACTAACAGTATGATTATGAAAAAGATATTAAGAACCTATAGTAGTGGAGCTACTAACGTCCTAAAAGGGGGAATAGTTGAAAGGAGATGAGTAGTTATGTGTTTGACAAATAGTTAAGCTTTTTGTAAAGTAAAATTAACAAATAGTTTATTATTATGAGTAATTATAAAAAAAGAGAAATATTTAGTAAAATTGTTAAATACCTTGAAATTCCTGAAATCATTGTTTTACACGGAGCTAGGCAAGTAGGTAAAACAACCTTAATGAAAATGACTGTTGATTATCTTAAAAATAAATCCCCACACTTTGAGAAAAGTTGTGGGGATAAAGAGATTGATAATGTTTTTTATTTTGATTTAGAAAAAGAAGAATATCTTAATTTATGTAATCAAGGTTATGAAAAAATTATTAATTATATTAAAGCTAGGATAAAAAAGAAGCAAAATAATAATAAAAAAACATTTGTTTTTATTGACGAAATTCAGTATTTAGATAATCCATCAAGTTTGCTTAAGCTTTTTTATGACCATAGCAAGGAAGAGTATAAATTAATTGTGTCAGGTTCTTCTAGTTTTGCTATCAAATCAAAATTTAAGGATTCTTTAGTAGGGCGTATTATTGATTTAGAAATTTTTGGATTAAGTTTTAAAGAATTTTTGGATTTCAAAGGATTAAAGTATGATTTAACAGTTAATTCAGAATTAGCCCATGAAGAATTAAAAAGTATTTATAAAGAATATATTGTTTATGGCTTTTATCCCCAGGTAGTATTAACCGATAATATAGAACTAAAGGAAATTTATTTAAATGGCATAATTGAAAAATACATTTATAAAGATATTAGGGATTTGGCTGGAATAAAACAAATAAAAAAATTTAATAACCTTTTAAAATTTTTAGCATCTCAAGTTGGACAATTAGTTAATATTAACGAGTTATCAGATACTCTTAATATTTCTCGTCCCACAATTGAGGAATATTTATTTATTTTAGAAAATACCTATATTATTAAATTAATCCCGCCTTATTATAAAAATATTCGTAGTGAATTAACTAAGATGCCGAAGATATATTTTGAAGATTTAGGCATATTAAATATTTTAAGAAATAAAAAAATATCTTCTGAATTTGATGGCAATTTTTTTGAAAACGCTGTGTATGCTTATTTGCGTAGAAAGTTTAATATAAGGGATATTAATTTTTGGCGCACTAAATCAAAGCAAGAAATTGATTTTATTATTGATAATAAGAGAATTGTTCCAATTGAGGTTAAATTAAATTATAATGATAGATTAATAAAAAATTTATTTTACTTTAGTAAAAAATATCATATTGATGATTTATATTGTATAACCTATAACAAAAAGGAAACAAGTTTGAAGAGTAAGAAGAAGAATGTTAAACAATTATATCCATGGGAAATAGAAGGTATTTGAAGAAGCAGCCAACCCCCGGGGCGCTAGCACCCTAAGGGTTTAGGAGGCGGGAGGTGTTATTACCCATGAATTAGTATTGTAAACTATACTTTACAATATACTTAATGTGATGTATAGTATAACTTATAAAGGTTTTTAATTTTTAACAAAAATTTATGACTCAATTATTTGAAAGAAAAGTAATTAATAAAATAAGCAAATTTTTAAATTCAAAAGAAATTATTGTTTTACACGGAGCCAGACAAGTGGGCAAGACTTCAATCATGCTTTATTTAATGGAAAAACTTAAAAAAAGAGCAAAAGCAAGAGACAATATTTTTTATTTTGATTTAGAAATTTTAAGATATTTAGAATTAATAAATTCAGGTTTTGAAGAATTTTATAATTATTTGATTAATAAAGGATATAAGAAGAATAAAAAAGCTTTTGTTTTTATTGATGAAATACAATATTTAAATGATCCTAGTAAATTTTTGAAATTATTTCATGATAACTTCAGTTCAAGGATTAAATTGATTGTATCTGGTTCGTCAAGTTTTGATATTAAGAAAAAGTTTAAGAATTCATTAGTGGGCAGGACTGTTAATTTTGAAATTTGGCCTTTGGATTTTGAAGAATTTTTATTATTTAAGAATAAAAAATATGATTTATCAGTCAAAAATCTGCCTACTGCCATAAATGAAGAATTAGTAAATTTGTACAAGGAATATGCTATATATGGCGGATATCCGGGTATTGTCTTAGAAAACAGTGTTGAAAAGAAAGATATTTATCTAAATCAAATAATAGATACTTATATAAAAAAGGATATTCGGGATATAGCAAATATTAGAAATATTGACAAGTTTAATAAATTGATACGGGTATTAGCTTCTCAAACAGGAAACTTAATAAATATTTTAGAGCTTGCTAATACAGTAAATGTTTCTAGACAAACCATTGAAGAATATTTATTCCTTCTTGAGAATACTTATATTATAAAATTAATTACTCCGTTTTATAAAAATTTACGTTCTGAATTATTTAAAACGCCAAAAATATATTTAATTGATCATGGCATAGCTAATTTATTAACTTTTAAGGTTTTTCCAGAGATTATAGCAGGTAATATTTTTGAAACAGCAGTTTTTAGCGATTTATTGAAAAGTCATAAAAAAAGAGAAGTATATTTTTGGCGGACATCTAATCAGCAAGAAGTTGATTTTATCATTGATAATAATAAGAATATAGTTCCTATTGAAGTGAAATTAAATATAAATTCAGCCAAATTAAGCAATTTAGAATATTTTATTGATAAATATAAGTGCAAGAATGGATATTTATTATTTTTAGACGGAAAAAGAAAGGAGATGGGTAATAAAATTAAATTTATTTACCCATGGGAGATAGAAAGAATAATATAAATTCACCTCACCCCTAGCTAATTCTCCCTCACCCCGCCCCTCGACAAGCTCGGGGCACCCCTCTCCCTCGACATCGAGGGAGAGGGGAAAAGCCACTTCGTGAAACGAAGGGGCTTGGGGGTGAGGGAGCTAATTAGAATTATTCTCCCCCTCCTCCCCTTAATAAGGGGAGGTGCCCCGCGGATGCGGGACGGAGGGGTAGGGGAGATACAGCCTGCCTGCCGTAGTCCCGAACTTGTTGAGGGACGAAGGCAGGAGGGGTTAATATAAAAAGCCAATCATTAACGAAAAGCGATTATGACTAAATTATTTAACAAATAATTGCCAAAAAAGCCGTATTATAACCTCCCCCTGCCCCTCCTTAGCCTCGCCCTGTATAAAGCGAAGCTTTTGTACAGGGTAAGGAGGGGACAAATCAAATTACCAAATATTCTCCCTTTTACCCCTAACCCCTCTCTATCGTAATCGATGGAGAGGGGATGAGGGTGAGGCAGATGAGGCAAATAACCATGACCAAAACAAGAAAAAAATAACAATTATGAAAAAAGTATTAAACAAGCTAAAAAATTTCACTAAGCTTCAAACCAGGATTTTTATTATCTGTGGAGCTTTAGTCGTGGCGATAATTTTAGTTGTAGTTTTATTTTCTAATAGTTCAGAAATAAAGCTCGCTTATCAATTAGAGCAACCAGATTTATATAGTGGCCTTTTAATTATTAAGACCTTTAAAAATACTTTTTCTATTCAGCCAGTTAATGCCAGAGAAAATGTTCAGAAGATTATAGACAAGAAGGATAAGAATAAAGTTAGATATATTGATGCTTATCAAAATACAGATGTGGTTCAAACTAGACAAACTGATAAATTAAAAGAAGATATAATTTTAAAACAACCTGGTCATCCAGAAAAATTTGAGTATCAATTAGATTTAGAAAATTATGAGTTTGAAAAAACTGGTGACGGGGATTTTATATTTTATGAGCAAGGGCATTTAGGAGAGGAATTGTATAAAATATTTATAATTCCAGCGCCTTATTTAATAGAGAGCGATCCGAATGACCCGAATGAAGCAGATGTGGGATTTGTAGAAATGATTGTTGAAGGGGATAGGTTAATTTTAATTCCAGACAAGGAATGGTTAGACAGCCATGAATATCCCATTATTTTAGATCCTACTATTGAGATTACTATTTTAAATATTCATTCTCATCCTCAACAGGGGGATGATTGGGTGGTAGAGTTTACTACTCAAGGACAAAATGATTTATATATTATTCCTGACGACCAAGCTACTATTGATGATGATGAATTTAGAGGTCTTTATTGTAATGGAGAAATAAGAACTCCCCAGATATTAGCAGATGACGTGATTTTTTATCCAGATTGGGAATGCTTGCCTCGCCAGAGTGGAATGGGGGCGGGTGATGGGATAGCTAAAGTTGTCCATTATACACTTGTAGCTGGTAAGCATACCTTAAGATTTGAGTTTGGGGAAGAAGTTGAGTATGCGTATAATACTACCCCTAATTTTAGCGGAAATTATAAATGGGCATGGGGAGAGAATATTGGCTGGAATAATTTTGAACCAACTAATGGTGGGGTAGAGGTAGCTGATAACGGCTTGACTGGTTATGTTTGGGCAGAAAATGTCGGTTGGATAAAGTTTGATTATGATGGAACCCCAGGAGCTGTAAATACCTCTGCAACTAATTGGGGGGTAACCAATGACGGAGGCAATTTAGGTGGTTATGCCTGGGGTGAAAATATTGGTTGGGTCAATTTTAATCCAAACAATTCGCAAGTGATTATTGATGGTAATGGTGATTTTTCTGGTTATGCTTGGGGTGAAAACGTTGGTTGGATAAAGTTTGATCATAGTCAGACCAGCTATACCCCCAAGACTACGTGGTCTCCTGTCTCTGCTCCCACAGTCACCACTGACACAGTAAAAAATATTCAAGCTACTACGGCCACGGCTTATGGCAATATTACTGCCACTGGCGGAGCAGATGTAACTACTCGGGGTTTTAAATATGGTTTAACCGAAGCCGATACTTGGTCAGCAAGTGAAACTGGAACTTATAGTACGGGTTCATATAATTTGGGTTTAACTAGTTTAACCAAGGGCACTACTTATTATCTTCGGTCTTTTGCTACCAATTCGGAAGGTACTGCTTATGGAGCATATATTCCTTTTGTGACTGGTGTAGAAGCTGATCCGATAATTTTTCTAAAACACGGAATTTTTAAAAAAAATGTGATATTTAAGTAGGTTAGTATAATGTATTATGTATTATGAATTAAGCCCGCCTTCGCATAAAGCTACGGCGAGACAAGTATTAAGCCCGCCTTCGTCCCGCTCAGCGGGACTACGGCGAGGCAAAGAGTAAGCCCGCCTTCGCATAAAGCTACGGCGAGACAAGTATTAAGCCCGTCTTCGTCCCGCTCAGCGGGACTACGGCGAGGCAAAGAGTAAGCCCGCCTTCGCTACCTCTTTCGATAAATCTTTGGAGGTCAAGAAAGCTATGGCGAGGCCACGTTTGACGTGGCGAGGCAAGGAGTGAGGAGACGGGATTATAGATTTTTTTGATAATTATTTTAAATATTGACAAAAAATATAGTTAGAACTATAATTAAAGCATAGTTTAATTATAGTAATAACATTCAAATTATATGTATATTAAGCGGAATTTAGAGGGTACTATTTTAAAATATTTGGGCGCCAAAGAAATAATTGCCATAATAGGCGCTCGTCAAGTGGGAAAGACCACCTTGGTTAATCATTTGATGAAAAAGCTTAATAATGCTGTTTGTGTTTCTTTTGATGATCAAGGCGTATTAAATATGTTTGAAAATCAAACAGATGATTTTATTAATATATATGTAAAAGGAAATAAGTATTTATTTATTGATGAATTTCAATATGCCAAAAATGGAGGTAAAATTCTTAAATATATTTTTGATTCTCAAAAAATAAAATTAATAATTTCTGGCTCTTCAGCAATAGATTTAACCATTAGGGTGGTAAAATATTTGGTTGGCAGAATTTTAATTTTTAATCTTTATCCTTTTGATTTTCAAGAATTTTTATTAGCTAAAGACAAAAATTATTTAAAAATATATAAAAATAATAAAAAGCAGATTGAAAAATTTAAAGGTACAGAAATAAAAATAGGCGAACAGGCGCATCAGAAATTATTATATTATTATGAAGAATATCTGCTTTTTGGGGGTTATCCGCGCATCGTTTTAGAAGACAAGTATGAGGCAAAAAAAGAGCTTTTGCGCAATATTTATAATACTTATTTTTTAAGAGAAGTAAAAGACATATTGGGTTTGATTGATGATTATAAGCTGAATAATTTAATTAGAGCCTTGGCTTTACAAATTGGAAATTTATTAGAGTATCAAGAATTGTCCCAAGTATCAGGTTATTCTTATCCTTCCTTAAAAAAGTATTTAAATTTTTTGGAAAAGACATATATATGCAATTTTGTAAGGCCATATTTTAAAAATAAAAGAACAGAAATTGTTAAAAATCCAAAGGTTTATTTTTTAGATACAGGATTAAGAAATTTTATTGTTAATGATTTTAGAAAATTAAATTTAAGGACAGATAAAGGAGTATTATTAGAAAATGGTTTAGCACAGCAATTTATTAAAAATGATTATAGATTTAATTTTTGGCGGGATAAGAAAAAAAATGAGATTGATTTTGTTATTTTTTTAGACAATAACAGAATAATAGCAATAGAGTCAAAGGCCTATTTGAAAAGTAAAAAATTTAGTTCAGTAGAATTATTCAAAAGAAAATATCCTGATATAGATGTTTATTTGAGTTATCAGGATATTAATAAAAAAATTATAGATTGCCAGAAAATTTACCCGGTTTATTTTTATTAGCGACGTAGAGCCTGCCTGCGCGTAGCCAATGCTACGCTTCGGTCGCCGACGTGCCAAAGCCACTTTGGCGACGGCACGCGAAGGCAGGCGAGAGAAATATAAAAGTAATCTTTTATATTTCCGAGCCGAGGAGCTAACACAGGTTTACCCTATTAAATAATTAAATTTTGATTCTTGAAAATTAATTGAAATTGTATAAAATACAAAATTTAAATTTAACAGGGTGAAATACCTCGTCCCGCAGACGGGACGAATTCGTATGAGCGGAGCGAATTCTGATTTAATACCCTGTCAGCTTGCCCTGTTAAATATAATATCAATTATCCATTTAACAGGGCTTGTTGCGGGGAACCTTTATTAAAATAATTAATTCTGACCCTGAAGGCCAGGGGGGGGACGGGATAAAAAGTAATTTTTTGACAAATTATATCATTATGTTATCCTGTACACATAAGTACAAGAAAAAAATATTGACAGAACCGTTTTAAAATCTTATACTGTGTATGGGTCAAAAATATAAGAATTTGACCCATGAAAATTGCTAATTTATTATTTAATATTATGGAAAAAGAAAAAGTATTAGAAATTTTAGAAAATTGGAATTTTTGGAAACAAAAGCAAAATACTGGAATAAAAAGAAAAGAATATTTAGAAAAAATGGAGAAATTTTCTAAAACTGGCCAAATAGTTTCTGTTATAGGTGTAAGAAGAAGTGGAAAATCCACTTTAATGCTGCAGTTTATAGAAAAATTGTTTCAAAAAGGGTTGAAGCCGAAAAATACTTTGTATGTCAATTTTGAAGACCCGAGATTTTTAGGTGAGTTTTCTTTAGAATTGCTAAATAGCATTTATGAAACTTATTTAGAATATTTAAAGCCAAATAAAAAGCCCTATATTTTTTTAGATGAAGTTCAGAATGTTCCTTGTTGGGAAAAATTTGTTAGGTCTTTACACGAGCGGAAATTAGCTTATATTTTTGTTTCAGGCAGCACTTCAAAACTTTTAAGTTCAGAATTTGGAACGGTTTTAACTGGCAGGCATTTGCCAATAGAAATTTTTCCTTTGAGTTTTCAAGAATTTTTAAATTTTAAAGGTATAAAAGTCCAAAACAAGATAGATTTAGTTCATGAAAAGATAAAAATAAAAAGAATGCTGAATGAGTATTTAAAATTCGGCGGATTTCCTCAAGTTGTGCTTTCACAGGAAAAAAAGGAGATTCTTTCAGCTTATTTTAATGACATTTTAACTCGTGATGTTATTGAAAAATATAAAATTAAAAGAATGAATGAGATAAAAACTTTGGCAAAGTATTATTTAACAAATATTTCTTCTTTGATATCTTTTAGAGCTGTTCAGAAATTTTTAAAGATTCCTCTTTACACTATTGAAAGATTTTCTGAATATCTTTGTTCTCCTTATTTAATCTTCTTTGTTAAAAAATTTGCTTATTCTTTGAAGGAACAGCAAGTAAATCCCAGAAAGGTTTTTAGTATTGATGTTGGTTTAAGAAATATTGTTAGTTTCAATTTTAGCCAGGATTTAGGAAAAATTTATGAAAATGTTGTGTTTTTAGAATTTTTAAAAAAGAAAAAAGAAATTTATTATTGGAAAGATAAAAAAGAATGTGATTTTTTAATAAAAGAAAAAGGAAAAAAAATAGCATATCAGGTTTGTACAAAAATTGAGGATGCTGGCGTGAAGCAAAGAGAAGTTGCAGGACTTTTTGAGGCAATGGAAAAATTTAATTTAAAAGAAGGAGTAATTATCACTCAGGATTATGAAAAAGAAGAAAAGGTTGAGGGCAGAAAAATTAAGTATATCCCCTTATGGAAATGGCTGATAAAAGATAATTAATCCTATCCTGTACACATAAGTACAGGAAAAATGATGCTTGTTAGATATTAAATTTACCCTGTTAAATAAATTTATTTAACAGGGTAAACGGGTAAAGTGCTTTAAGTAAAAATAAAAGTTATAAACCCTATTAGAAATTCCGTTGTGAATTTTACGGGGTTATAAAAAAATAATTATAAAAAGACAAAAACAGAAAATTTCTAACAGGGTAAATATGATAAAAAACAAATTAAATAATCAAGGAAATAGATTTGCTCAAATAGCCAAATTAAGAGAGTTAGTATTTCATGCTCAGGATTTGGCTAATTTATGGCAGATAAAAAATCCCAACACCCTTTATACCACTTTAAAAAGATATAATAAAAAAGGGCTATTATTTAGGATTTACAAAGGACTTTATTCAATTAAGCCAATACATGAATTAGATCCATTATTATTAGGAATTAGAGCTATACATCAATTTGCCTATATCAGCACAGAAACTGTTTTAGCACAGGCTGGAATAATTCAGCAGAATATTAATAATATTACTTTAATCAGTTCACAGTCAAAAAGATTTTCAATAGGTAATTATCATTATTACTCTAGACAATTAAAAGATGAGTATTTGTATCAGACAATAGGTATTATTAATAAAGATGGCATAAGAATAGCCAATGTTAATAGAGCAATTGCTGATATGCTGTATTTTAATCCTCAAGCATATTTTGATGCTAATAAATTAATTAATTGGAAGGAAGTAAAAAAAATTCAGCAGAAAATTGGATATTAGACAAATCTATTTTTTAACATTATAACATTATGATTTTACCAAATCCAAAAGAAACAATGCATAAAATTTGGCTTTATCGTTTATTGTCTGCAATATATGACAATCAATATTTAGCAAGCTCTCTTTATTTTAAAGGCGGGACATGCGCGGCTATGTGTGGGTTTTTAGATAGGTTTTCTATTGGCCTTGATTTTGATTGTGTGGCAAAAAAATCAGATTTTAAAACAATCAGAAAGGAGCTGGAATCAATATTTAAAAAATTAGATTTGATTATTAAAGACAAGAGCCAGAAAGTGCCGCAGTATTTTTTAAAATATAATGCAAAGCCAGGATTAAGAAATACAATTAAAATAGACATAACATTTCCGCCTCCTAAATCTAATACTTACCAGCCATTTAGATTAAATGATATTGACAGAATAGTTGTTTGTCAGACCATAGAAACTATGTTTGCTAATAAGTTAGTGGCCTTAATTGATCGCTGGGAAAAGAATAATTCAATTGCCGGCCGCGATTTATATGATATTCATTATTTCTTTATGAATGGACATACATATAATGAAAAGGTGATTATTGAGAGAAGGAATCAAGATTTAATTTCTTTTTTACAAACCCTGATTACTTTTATTGAAAAAAATATTAATCAGACCATTATCAACCAAGACCTTAATTCATTACTGCCAGCTGAAAAATTTCAAAAGATTAGAAAAGTGTTGAAACAAGAAACATTGATGTTTTTGCGTGATGAGGTGAAGCGCGGATAAGTTTAGTTAGATTTAAGAACTATAATTAAAGCATAGTTTAATTATAGTAATAGCATCTAAATTTTATGTATATTAAGCGGAATTTAGAGGGTACCATATATTAATAAAAAAATTAAAGGCATTTATTAAAGAAATAAATAATCTCCCTCACCCCTAACCCCTCTCCCTCGCCTGCCTGCCGGTAGGCAGGGAGAGGGAGAGGGGCATATACAAGTAGTTATTTAAAATATTATGACTAAGAAAGAAAAAATTGGAATAGCTAGAGAGTTTAGAAAAAATCAGACTGAGACAGAACAAATAATGTGGGAAGAATTAAGAAGCAGAAAGTTTTTAAATTTAAAATTCAAAAGGCAATATTTAATAGAAGGATATATAGTTGATTTTTATTGTTCAGAGCTAAAATTAGCTATAGAAATTGATGGACTCATCCACCTGCGGCAAATTAAAGAAGATAAATTAAGACAACAAGATATAGAAGAAAAAGGAATAAGATTTATTAGATTCAAGAATAAAGAGGTTTTATATAATTTAAAACAGGTATTAAATAAATTACAAATATTTATTGAAAAAATAAACAAATAGATTATTCTCATGGTTTTCTAACTTTAATGAGTAAATGCCCCTCTTCCGTTGAACAGAGTGAAATGGAGAGGGGTTAGGGGTGAGGCAAAAATAATTATGCTAAATAAACTAAAAAATTTAGAGGTATTTATAAAATAAACAAATAAATTCCATTAACAACCTTGCTACTTTACGGGATAAACGCCTTTCTCCGTCAAAGACTTGCCCTGTAAAAAGCAAAGCTTTTGTACAGGGTGGAGAGGGGATAGCCCGCTTCGCCGGAGCTTCAGCGAGGCGAGGGGAGAGGTGGTTAATTATAAAGACAATTATGAAATTAAATAAATTAAGAACGTATAGTAGTGGAACTACTAACGTTCTAAAACAATTAGACTATAAATACTGCATAGGCAATGATTTTTTTGACAAATTATATTATTATGTTATAATTTAAACTGAAAGTAATCATTAAAGATAACTATCAGTTCATATATATTTACCCCGTTAGATAAATTATTTTTTTAAATTTCCTTATATAAATTTTCATAATAAATCTTATTAATTTAATTTTGTATCAATTGTTTATCTTATCTAACGGGGTGAATCCCGTTAGAAATTTATTCTTTCGGGGTAAGCCCTGTTAACAGCTTTGCTGTTTTACGGGGTAAACTGAAATATATATTTTATATTAAAGATATGATTTCTAACAGGGTAAAAAAAACTTTAATTTTAGACATCTATAGATCTAAAAATACTGTCTTTTCCATTAAAGACATTGCTTTGCTTTGGGGTGAATCTGACAAAGAATTGGTTAAAATGAGGATATATCGCTATGTTAAAGCTAATAAATTATATTCCATTAGAAAGGGTTTTTACGCTAAAGACGAAAATTACGATAAATATGAATTAGCTGCTAAAATTTACACGCCTTCTTATATCAGCTTTGAAACTGTTTTAGCTCAGGCTGGAGTTATTTTCCAGCGCTATGAACAAGTTTTTCTTGCTTCATATTTAAGCAGGGAAATAGATGCTGACAATCAAAAATATTCTTACAAAAAAATAAAAGATATAATATTGATCAACAATATTGGTATTGAAAATAAAGAAAATTATTCCATTGCTTGTCCAGAAAGAGCTTTGTTAGATATGATTTATTTGAATAAAAATTATCATTTTGATAATCTTTCCAGCATTAACTGGGATAGAGTTTTTGAAATCTTACCTATTTATAATAATAAGCGGATGGAAAAGGAAGTTAAAAAGTATTGTAATAATTTTAAATTTAACAAATAAATTATGACATTAAACACAGGAATTCATAAAAATATATTACTTAAGATTTTAAAGGACATTTATACTGACACTTCTTTGGGGCCTCTTTTAGGATTTAAGGGTGGTACAGCTGCGCATTTTTTTTATAACTTAACTCGTTTTTCAGTTGATTTGGATTTTGATTTATTGGATAAAGACAGGGAACAGGAAATATTTGAAAAACTTAAGAATATTGTTAAAAGATACGGCCGAATTAATCCTTCGACAAGCTCAGGACGTGCCGAAGATGAAAAAAATAAGAAACATACTTTGTTTATTTTACTTTCTTATTCAGAAAAAGATTATAATATTAAAATTGAAATTAATAAAAGAAATTTTGATTCAAGATATGAACTTAAAAGTTATTTGGGTATTTCCATGTTAGTAATGAAAAAAGAAGATATGTTTGCTCATAAATTAGTAGCTATGACTGAACGAACAGGAATGGCTAATAGGGATATTTTTGATGTTTGGTTTTTTTTAGAAAATAATTGGGAGATTAATAAAAAAATGATTGAAAAAAGAACAGGAATAAAATTTAAAAATTATATTCAGAAATGCATTAAATTAATAGAAAAGCTTCCTAAACATAGAATTCTTTCTGGCATGGGTGAGGTTTTAGATAAAAAACAAAAATTATGGGCAAAGACTAATTTGAAAAATGATGTTTTGTTTTTGCTCAAACTAATGCTTGCTTCATAAGAGATGATGTTAAAACATATGCTAAATAAACTAAAAAACTTTTTGAACAGATTCCAGCAAAGATCGAAACTAAGTTTCAGATCTTTAAGAAAATTAGACTATCGTTATTATATAGGTATTACCCTGGTAGCTTTAGCTTTAGTTTTTGGTGTTATTTTTATTTTTCGTGCCCCTCAAACCACCGAAGCTGCTTGGTGGAACATCACTTGGTCTTATCGTAAGTCAATCGCGATTACTAATAGTTCTGGTTCAACTTTAACTGATTATCAAATTCAAATCTTAGATGACGAAGATTTAAGTGCTTTGGTCTCAGCTGGAAAACTAGAATCTACTCTAGCTGATTTAAGATTTACAGACACTAATCATCGAGTCTTAGATTATTGGATAGAGGATGATACTAATGCTTCAGTCAATGTTTGGATAAAAGTTCCTTCTATTCCTACCATTGGTACGACTGTATATATGTATTATGGAAACTCTAGTGCTAGTGATGAGAGTGATGCCACTAAGATTATTGGTAATAGTGGTAATCCAGGTACTTCTTGTACAGATATAAAAAATAATCGAGATGCTGCTACTGGACTTTATTATATAACTGGAAATTCTAGTGAATTTCAGGTCTATTGTGATATGGATACTGATGACGGAGGTTGGACTTTAGTTTTACAAAATAATTATGGTTTAACTTCTCCTCAACCAACCTGGGAAGAAGCTGTTAATAGTAATAATATTACTGGATCTTTTGGTACTACCTTAACTGCTTTTGATGTTCTTGTGGGAGTTGCTAATTGGGAAACTTTAGGTACTACAGCTCGTTTAGAACAAGGTGCTTCTCCAACTTCTTTATCTCATCAAGCTTATTATACACTTACTTTAGATGAGGGAAATTATTATGCACTTACAATGTCAAACGAAAATGTTACCATTCAAACTGAAGGAGTGGCTAGTCCCGGAATGTATACAACTCATAATAATAAGCCATTAACGACTTATGATGCTGATCACGATGCACATGCTGACAATTGTTCTACATTCTACGGGAATACTGCTTGGTGGTATGTCGCGTGCTGGTCTGGTAATTTTTGGGGTTATAATAATTATGCTTATTGGAGTGGTGCGGGTGCATGCGTAGCGGGGTATTGTTATAATTGGGGCGGTATTTGGTTAAGAGGAACAGTATCAGCTATCACTATTTCTATCGGAGCTTTAGCTTCCGAAGAAAACGCTCCGGGTCCTATTGGCTACTGGAATTTTGATGAGGGCTATGGAACTACTGCTTATGATTCTACTGGCTATAAAAATGATGGAACCATCACCGGTGCTACTTGGGTGAAGAATGGAAAAAAAGGTGGTGCTTTAAGTTTTGATGGAACAAATGATAATTACATAGATTGTGGAAACGATATAAGTTTAAAACCACCAGAAGTAGTATCAATGTCTTTTTGGGCAAAACCAATAGCGTATCAGGTATCTAGCGCTCGTCAAAATGTTGGGTTTTTACAATACGGTGGATATACTTTTTGGCAATATTCTACACTCTATGTTGCGGAGATGAATAAAATATCTGACACAAGAAGACACAAAGATTTAAGTCTTAGTTTATTACCATTAGATACTTGGACTAACGTTACTATTATTTTTGATGGAACGGGTGGTGAAATTTGGGTATATAAAAATGGAAAATTGTTTGATTCCAGTACTGAACTTATGGGAGATATGGTGTATTCTGGTAATTTTAATATTGGAAAAATGTTTAATGGTCTTATCGATGAAGTTCGAATTTACGATCGGGCTCTTTCGGAGAATGAAGTCAAACAACTTTATAATCAAAATGCTGGATCTTTTAATGTAGGAAACACTAGAATCCCGCGATCTTGTGCTGATCAGTTAGCTATGAGTCCTGGCTCAAGTTCAGGAACTTATACTATTGATCCAGGCTATGGTGTTGATCCTTTTGAAGTATATTGTGATATGGAAACTGCTGGCGGAGGGTGGACTTTGGTTGGTAAATTTAAATCTACAGATTCTGATCATTGGACTTATGCGGATTCTGCTTGGAGTGATGATTCTACTTTTAATGATGATAGTTCAGAATTGAATACTACTATTACTCAATCAGTTAAATTTAAGTCTTATGCTACTGTCCCGGCTAATGATATTTGGGTTGGCACCCCACCAGATACAGCACCAGCTAGTACTGTTTGGATGAATTGCCATGATTTAACCAATTTGACTTTAGATGATGCTTTTACTTCTATTGGCGGTTTAGGGGGTTATAGTGATGGAGTATATGTAGAAATGGCTTGTGGTAGTGCAACTTATGATGATACTTATGCTTGTGCTGGTTGTAAAACACCGACTTATTTTGGTTTAAATGTAGATGATGAAGAAAATGATCCAGCTCGACTTGGTTGGAGTAAAGTATCATATTCGTCTGGTTTAGCCTTGGCTCGTAATGGTTGTGGTACTATTGGTTATGCTTGGGCTAGTGGCGGAACTTGTCCGACACCCAATCAAACTGATGCTTTATTATATGTGCGAGATTCTAATGTGGTTACCACTACTCCTGGTTTAGTTTTAGACCTCCCCTTTGAATCTCAATCATCTAATACTACTTATGATAAATCAGGTTATGAAAATGATGGCACTATCACTGGCGCTACTTGGAAAACTGCTGTTAATTGTAAAGAAGGAAGATGTTTTGAGTTTGATGGAAGTGGAAATTATATAGATGCTGGTGAGGGTAGTGGAGATTTTGATTTTGGAACTGGAGATTTTACTTTAGCTTTTTGGGCCAAATTAAATAGTCATTCTGATGCGTCTGGTTTAGTAACTAAAACAGATGGTAGTTATTGGAGTGGTATTGGTTTTTCATTTACAACTCCATCAAGTCCAGATAGTCCATATTTTAGAGTAGTTGGTACTGGTGGAGCAATAGAATTAAATACAAGTTTGGGAGATAGCTATGGTTGGAAATATTTTACTGGCATGAGAGATGGTAATACTTTTAAAGTATATATTGATGGAGTTTTGATTACTTCTACAACAAATGATGTCGGTAATATTAATAATGACGTTAATTTAAGAATTGCCAGGGGTAATAGTGGTTATTATAATGGGCTTATTGACCAAGTTAAAATTTTTAATGTCGCTCTAACTCAACGGGAAATTATGATGGAAATGAATGCTGGTAAACCTGGTCCAGTTTTAGATATGGATTTTAATGAAGGTGGAGGAGATACTGCTTATGATAAATCAGGATTTGAAAATAATGGTGATTTATATGGAACTTGTCCTGGAGCTTCAACTTGTCCAACTTGGAAAACTGCTGATAATTGTGTGAGTGGGTCTTGTTTAAGTTTTGATGGTGGGGATAGTATTGTTTTGTCTCCGATTACTAATTTATATAATTTGACTGTGTCTACATGGGCGCGAACTGCAGATTGGGGGGCAATTGGTTGGGCAGATATTATAGATAGTTGGCAAACAGGAGATAATGATTGGATTAGGTTAGCATTGAATACTAGCGGTGAATTAACTTTTGCAATTGATACAGATGATACAGATTCAGGAAGGCACGATATAGAATATGATGCCTCTGGATTAGCCGATAATACTTGGCATCAAATAGTAGGGGTTAGAAATATTAATGAAGATTTTTCTTATCTGTATGTGGACGGTGATTTGGTTGATAGTTTGGTCCATACCGATAATACAGCTCTAAGCCCCTTAACACTTGCACTCGGTCAAAGAGGTGATAATACTGGTGCTGAGACGTGGGATGGCGAGATAGATGAAGTAAAAGTATATCCTTATGCTCTCACTCCCCAAGAAATCAAGCAAGAATATATTCAATCTAAAGGACAATTTGGACAGACCAATGCTATCGGTATTAAAACTAATCCGGGAAGTTCTTGTGCGGATATTCTAGCTCGGAAAACTGATGCTCCGGATGGTAAATATTGGATTGATCTGACTGGTGGTTCTATCTCGGACGAGTTTGAAGTTTATTGTGATATGACTAGAGAAGGAGGAGGTTGGACTTTGGCAGCTCGAATTTATAAGAGCAATTCCGATTTTTTATATGCAGATGCAGAGTGGAATACCACGGGTACAGAATTTGGCTCTATAGAGGCGGATGGTAATGATTTCAGAAGTTCAGTTTTTGGAAATTTAGATAAAACTCAATTAATGATTTGTGATGATTATACTTACGGCTGTAATGTTGATTCTGATTTTTCATCTTTAGAAACTTTGAGTGAAACAATTGCTAATGCCCCCGAAGGCAAAACTGCCGTGGCCCTAACCAAAACAATGGAAACTTATAATTGGGGGACTAATTATTGTCAATTATTTTGGAATAGCTCTACTTATCGAATTAATTTAGAGGATAATGATGGTAGTCCTAGGGCTAGACTTGTTTCCACTAACAATAATGATGGGGTTGGTGGTATTGGATATTTAAGTTCAGTTAATATGTATACATATAATGGTACTTGTAATGGTGATGATACAGATATTCCAGATTATGTAGAATTATATGTTAAAGAATCAACTGTTGTTTCTAATGATATTGGCCCAGTTTTAGATATGGATTTTGATCAGTACAGCGGAGGAGTATATTTAGACAAATCTGGTAATGGACATAATGGTACACCATCTGGTAGTCCTACTTGGAAAACCGCAGTTAATTGTAAAAAAGGAAGGTGTTTAGATTTTGATGATAGTGAAACTGACATAGTTACTATTCCGGCTAATTCAACTTTTGATTTTACTGGTGACTATACCTTGGAAGCTTGGATAAAACCAGATGACGTCAGCCAGTATAGACATGGTATTATGGGAAAATATTCCTCCAACGGCTGGGGTCTTCAGTTAAATTATGACAAAATTAATTTTGGTAGTCATACTTGTAGTAATTTTGATGGTACTACTAGTTTATTAATTGGTAATTGGTATCATGTAGTTGGTATATATAAGGAGTCTGCTGATGATGAGTTATATGTTAATGGTCGTTTGGATAGTACTGGTAATTTGAGTGATGGAAATTGTGGTGATGATACTAGTGCTGTGGTTATTGGTACATATCGTACGTCTACATCAGAAGAATTTGATGGTATTATTGATCAGGTAAGAATTTATGACCGAGCTTTAACTCAGGTCGAAATTTCTAATTCATATAATGGTGGAGCTCCAATTGGCTGGTGGCGATTTGATGAAGGAGCAGATAATTTATGCTCGGATGGAACAGATGTTTGTGATAATTCGGGTGAAGGAAATAATGGGACCGCTTCCAGTAGTCCAGTTTGGATTACTGATACTTCTGAATGTAAACAGGGAGGGTGTTTGGATTTTGATGGGAGTGATGATTATGTAGAAATTGATAATACTGATTCTGAGTTTGATTTTATTGATAAAGATTTTACAATGAGTTTTTGGGTTAATTTAGATAATAATACAAATGAGCAAACAGTTTTAGATACAGAATCAGCTGGTTGGGCGGGTTGGAATATACGTTATGACATGAGTGGATGCTCAAATACTTTCTGTTTTGGAGGTAGTGGTGGAGAAAGAGCATTACTAAGTAATGTATCTTCAATAAATGAATGGCATCATATTGTAGCTACATATTCTGAAAGTGATACTGATTTGAAAGGATATTTAGATGGTAAATTAGATAAAACAACAGATATTGATTTAGACATAACCGCAGGTGTTGATAATACTTTATTAATAGGTATTCAGACTACCTCAGGTACAAGAGCTTTTAACGGTTCATTAGACGATGTCCGGATTTACAATTATGCTCTTGCCCCGTCACAAATAAAAGAAATTTATAACGGAGGGTTAATTAGATTTAAGTAAGAAGTAAGTATTAAGTATTAAGTATTAAGTATTAAGGAGCAAGAAGTAGGGAGCAAGTAGTAAAAATAAATAATTATAAATAACAAATACCTAATGTCTAATAAATTTTCAATTATTAATTTCAAATTTGAAATTTAGATTTTATTAGATATTAGAAATTAGTAATTAGAAATTTATATTATTAATAGATATGATAAAACAATTTTTTAAAAAGCTAGACTACAGATATTACATAGGAATTTTTGTTATTGGAATATTAATTGTTAGTGGAGCTATTTATATATTAAGATCTCCGAAATCAGCTGCTGCCGATTGGTATCATCCGCAATGGTCTTTTCGACAAAGTTTTACCATTTCTTATACTGGTTCGGAAATTTTATCAGAATATCAAGTCTTAATTGATGATTTAGATACGGCTTCTTTAATCTCGGCTGGTAAATTACAAAGCGATTGTGTAGATTTAAGATTTACTAATGATAAACATGCAATTTTAGATTACAGTATTGTGGGAGCTACTTGTAATACTAGTGCAACTAAAATTTGGGTTAAAACTGATTGGATTGTTAATGGTTCTAGAATAATTTATATGTATTATGGTAATCCTACTGCTATTCCTGGGCAGAACGAGAGTGCTACCTTTTCTTATAATGAAGAAAAAGTAGTTGGTTATGTTTTACATGAAATGGCAACTGATCTACAGGTTATCTCTTTGGCAGATAATAATTCTATCTCTCATAATAGTAATACTTTAACTTTAAATAAATATCAGACTGGAGCCTTTACTTCTATCAGTCAATGGGGTTCAATCACGGCTAAGAATTTATTTAATGCTGATGATAATTCAAGCAGTAATGATCTTTTTGTCCCAATTTCTTGGGCTGGAACAGAATTTTATTTTATTAGTCGAGATACTAGCACAGATTCTTATTATATGATTGCTCCCTGGGGAAATGCTACGGTAACTATTTATGATGATGGTGTAGATACGACTTGCGGCGGCACGGTTTTAACTACGGGTACAGAAATTAATTGTGATACTAGCGATGATGGCGTAATTAGAATATCTAGCGATGTACCAATCCTTTTATTTGTTGAGCCGGCTGGTAGTGATGACCAAATGCCAGTTCATCCAGCTACAGAACAAAGATGGATTGGTGGTGGTAGTCAATCAATTGTCTATAATGGTAATGCTTCTTTAGATTATCGTTATACATATGCTACGACCAGTAATGAAGATATAAATAATAGTGACTTAACGGCTAATTCTAGTGTTGCTTTAAGCGGTGATGATAGTTATGGAGTAGGAGGTCTTTTGGTTTGGTCAGCTAATTCTAATTATGATTATGGAGTGCATCAATATGCTGATGGCGACGGGGGTGATGCTCATTATTTTAATGATGAAACTGAACAAGGGACAATTTTTGGTTCAGCTAACCAAGCGGATTATATTTCCGTGGCTTCTACCCAACCGGCTACTTGTACGGTTTATGAAATAGATGGGACGCCCATAGATACACAAACCTTAACTAGTTCTAATACTTCTATTTATTATTATGGTTTTAATACTGGCACTAGCGATACTTATACTTCGGGTGATTGGTATATGGAATGCGATGCTCCAGTTGTTGCTCATTATCAAAAAACACCTTCTGATGAATGCAACCTAATGCATTACCCTATGATGCGTCAGTTTACTTATCCTACTCCTTCTGTTGGTGCACCCGCAGCCGAAGAAGCTGGTCCAGCTCCAGTAGCTTATTGGTCTTTTGATGAAGGCTATGGAACAACAACTCAAGATAGAACTTCTAACTCTAATGACGGAACTATCACTGGTGCTACTTGGCAAACAGAAGATCAATGTATCGCTGGAAAGTGTTTATATTTTGAAAATGCTTCAGATAAAGTAGCTGTATCAGGTCAAGTAATACCCGATTTAGATGCGATAACTGTTTCTATGTGGGTTAAAATTGGACCAGCTCCAGCGTCAAATTATCCGATATTTTTTAATGCAAGTGGAATATATTTATATTTAGCATATCATCATGCTGATGATCGATTTAGATTATCATGGAATGATTCAGGTTCTACCCAAAGACATCTTAACGCCTATGGTTTTGAAGAAAATGAATGGTATTATATTACAGTCACTCTTACAGAAAATAGTCAAAAATTATATGTAGATGGGCGATTAGGAGATGAGGGGAGTTATACAGGATTTAATGGCAGTTCTATAACTGGTGCAAATATAGGTTATTATGCTACTAGTTATCAATTTATAGGTTATTTAGACGAAGTCAAAATTTACCCTTACGCTCGAACTGCCGCTCAAATTTTGACTGACTATAATGCTGGTTTAGCTGGAGTTAGTTCAGCTTCTGGAGTTTCGGTTGCTATGGGTGGTCAATCAAATAAATCATTAAGTGATGGTTTAGTGGGTTATTGGAAAATGGATGAAACTTCTTGGAGTGGAGTAGCTGATGAAGTAGTTGATGCTTCTGGAAATGGAAATGATGGAGTAGCTGGTGGTGGTGTTACTACTGCTAGTGGGAAATTTGGTAATGGTGGGGATTTTGATGGAGATAATGATTATGTGGATCTTGGTTCAATATCTATAGGAAATTCTTTGAATCTAAGTGGTAGTGATGTTACTATGAGTGTCTGGTTTAAAAAAAATTCGGGAGGAGATACTTATCAAAGAATTATCGATAAAAGTGATGGAGGAAATGGTCAAAATGGGTATACTATATTTGTAGACGATGCTAATGGTTATTATCTTGCAGTGAATGGTACACCTAAAAATATTGGTACTTTAACAAATGATGTTTGGCATCATTTTGTAGGAATTATACATAACGATGGAGATGGAGAAATTTGGGTTGACGGAGAATTATTAAGTGCTTCTCTTGATGTTCCTAATGTTCCTTCTGTTGAAACAAATATGAGGATAGGTTCTTGGAATCATTCAACTGGTAGAGAATTTAACGGCTCCATCGACGAAGTCCGAATTTACAACCGCGCTCTCTCATCTCGCGAAGTGCGCCAGCTTTATGAATGGGCTCCCGGCCCAGTAGCTTATTATGATTTTGAAGAAAATTCAGGTACTATAGCTTATGATAAATCTGGTAATGAAAATAATGGTACTTTAACTAATATGGATGCTTCTACTGATTGGGTATTAGGTAAATATGGTATTGCTTTAGATTTTGATGGAGATGATGATATTTTAAATGGAGGTAATAATGCTAGTTTACAATGGGAGGGTAGTCTTACTTATGAAGCATGGGTTAAGACTAGTGATACGAGTAATGGACCATATTTTATGTGGGATTATTATGATACTCATGGACCATTTTTACATATAGATGCATCTGGTAAAGTGGCAATGGATGGGAGAGGAAAAACAGGATTAACATATTATTCTTCAGGAGACAGTACAACATCTGTTAATGATAATCAATGGCATCATATTGTGGGAGTTTGGGATGGTTCTAGATCAACGGATAATCTTAGAATATATGTAGACGGTGTTAAAGAAAATTCATCTGATGTTTCTGATCAAGCATCAACTATTAATACAGGTGATCTTTCAATAGGAAGATATAATGAACAAAAGTTTAATGCTCAAATGGATGAAGTAAAAATCTACAATTATGCTCGTACCCCGCGTCAAATCTTAGAGGATTATGGCACGGGGCAAGCCCAAAAACATCCTGTTGGTTATTGGAAATTTGATGAAGGGTATGGGACAACAGCTAATGATGCTGGAATAGGGGATAATAATGGAACTATCTCTGGAGCAAGTTGGACTAATGATGGAAAGTTTAATAAAGCGTTGAGTTTTGATGGGAATGATGATTATTTAACAGCTACTGATGCTACCTCCCTCAGACAAGACAATGACTGGACTATTACTGGCTGGATTTATGCTCGCAGTACATCAGCTCAAGACAAAATTGTAATAGGAAAAAAGGGCTGGCACGGTGGTATAATTTGGTATGGTTCTAATATGCAATTCGCAATATTTAATACTACTGGTTCTAAGAAGTCCATTAATTATGCCCCGACGCTTAGTGAATGGTATCATTATACGGGAGTTTATACTTCCAATACAGGTGATATGACTTTTTATGTTAATGGTGTGTCAGTGGGAACTAATACTTTCGATATATTAACCACAATGAATTATGAGGCAAAAAATACATTGTATGTTGGTGGGAGTGGAGTAGTGAATTATAACTCTGATGTAATTATAGATGAAGCTAAGGTTTACAACTATGCTTTGTCTGAAGACGAAGTCCGCCAAGAATACAATCAAGGCAAAGCTGTAGTTATGGGTTCGGAAAGAAATTCTAGCTCTACTTGGGATGATGGTGGTTTTGGTGGTAATGCCCCTGTCTATTGGTTTGATATGGAAGAAGGTACTGGTACGGCAATTAATAGTAAGGGTTCTAGTCAAACAACTAGTTCTGCCTGGGATGGAAGTCCTACTTGGGCATTGGGAAATCCTGGTTGGTCATTATCATTTGACGGTTCCAGTGATGGCGTTTATATACCGAGTGTCAGTACTTATGCTCATGAAACTTTAACTGCTTGGGTTTATATTGATTCGAGCGAAACTAACGGAGATATTGTTGGTAATTGTCATACCAATTCTAATGCTTATGGATTTACTTTTTATATAGATAATAATACTTTGCGGGCCAAAGCAGAAACGAATGCTGATACATATTTTTACACTAATGTAACAGCAGACATTACTAACCTCAAAAATCAATGGATTCATTTGGGTATGAGTTGGGATAATTTAGGAACTGGTACGGGTGGTTGTGATGCTACTGTTAAATTATATGTAAATGGTCAATTAATGGATTCTGCTACTCATAATGTTAGTGCAGGTGGTTATAATTGTACTTGGCCATATCCATATCCATTTTCAATTGGTGGTACCACAGAAAATTCGTTAACGCGTTTAACTAAAGTAAAAGTTGATGAGGTTAAGGTTTATAACTATGTTCGCACCCCTGCTCAAATTGCTTATGATTATAATGGTGGTAAACCAGTAGGTTGGTGGCCTTTGGATGATGCTGAAGGCATTTCAGCCATTGATATTTCCGGAAATGGTAATGATGGGACATTAACTACTATGGATCCAGCAAATGATTGGCTTGATGGCACAGATTGTAAATTTGAGGGGTGTTTAGATTTTGATGGGAGTAATGATTATGTGAAAAGAGATATATCTTTAGATAATTGGGATAATTATACTGAAGGCAGTGTGACGATATGGTTTAATTGGGATAGTGGAGATGCAAGTACACATGTTTGTATTTTTCGTATTAATGACGATGCTCTTGATACAAATCATTTTAGAATTAATTTAGGTAACTCAACTGGTACTTGGAATGATGAAAGTGTCAGAATTATGTATGAAGATGCGGGTACTTATATATATAATTATGCTTATCGTAATGGTGAAACAACCTATCGTGATAGTCAATGGCATTTTGTTGCTTTTACGGTTAATGGAAGTGGAAATAAACTTTATTTTGATGGTGAGGAAGTGTCTGTTAGTCAATGGGGTGAGTCAACAGAAGGATTGGCTTCAACAAGGTGGCTTGATGATATACCAGAAATTGATTCTGTTTATATTGGTAGTGATTGGTATTCTAGTACTTCCCAGGTAGAATTCGATGGCAAGTTAGATGACGTCCGTATTTACAATTATGCCCTTGCCCCGTCACAAATCAGAGAAATTTATAATGGTGGATTGATAAGGTTTAAGTAAATTCCCTCACCCCTAACCCCTCTCCATCCCGCAGACGGGATGGAGAGGGGCACTTACTCGAATATCTATTAATACTTTGAACTATTTAGTACATTAATTAATGTATAAGTAAGTCCCGTTAGTAGCTTTGCTACTTTACGGGATAAACTCCCTTCTCCCTCCTCCCCTTATTAAGGGGAGGTGTCCCGAGCTTGTCGAGGGGCGGAGGGGTAAAGGAGAAGGGATGCCCGTCCTCCGTAGAAGTAGAGACTTCTACTTCGGAGGATGGAGGGATGAGGGAGTTAACAATTATGACTAAGAAAGAAAAAATTGGAATAGCTAGAGAATTTAGAAAAAATCAAACTCAGACAGAACAAATAATGTGGGAAGAATTAAGAAATAGAAAGTTTTTCAATTTAAAATTTATCACCGCGGAGCGGGATCCCGCCTGCCTGCCCGTCCTCCGCAGAAGCTCTGCTTCGGAGGATGGACGCGAAGCCCCGTCTGCGGGGCGAAGGCAGGCAACAATTAAAAAATATATAGAGGCGGGAGAAGACAATTTTTGATAGAAGGGTATATAGTTGATTTTTATTGTTCAGAACTAAAATTAGCTATAGAAATAGATGGGCCTATTCATTTAAAACAGATTAAAGAAGATAAACAAAGGCAAGGAGATATAGAAGAAAAAGGAATAAAATTTGTTAGATTTAAGAATTCACCCTGTTAAATAGTATCGCGAAGCGATAATTTAACAGGGTAAAGATATTATTTTTAATATTAAAAAAGTACTAAAAAATCTAGAGGTATTTATAAAATAAATAGATAAATCCCGTTAGTAACTTTGTTACTTTACGGGATAAATGCCCCTCTCCTATCGAACAAAGTGAGATGGAGAGGGGTTAGCCCGTCTCGCCTAAGGCGAAGCCGAGGCGGAGGGTGAGGCAAAAACTATGAACAAACTAAAACAATTAGATTATCGTTATTATATAGGCCTCCGGCCCAAAGGGCCGCTAGGCCCGGTGGGAATAGTTATTGTAGCCATAGTTATTGTTTTTAGTATTCTTTATTTAATTCGCGCTCCGAAAACCACCGAAGCAGCTTGGTTCAACGATTCCTGGTATTATCGTCAGACCATTAGTGTCACTAATAATACCAGCAGTGATTTAACTGATTTTCAAGTGCAAATTTTAGATGATGAAGATTTAAGTTCTTTAGTTTCCGCTGGAAAATTGCAATCAAATTTAGCTGATTTAAGGTTTACTGATCTTAATGGAAATATATTAAAATATTGGATAGAGGATGATACTAATTCTTCCATTAATATTTGGATTAGAATTAATAATTTACCAGCTGATGGCGCTACTATTTATATATATTATGGTAATGTTAGTGCTAATTCAGAATCTTCTTATATTAAAGTGTTTGATAAAATTGGTGAAGCTGGGACTATTAGTGTAGGAGAGACAGAAATTAGTGTTAGTAATTATGAATATACTAATCCTCGAGTTTTTGCCACTCCGGTGGGGGTAGATAATTCTAGAACAGGAACATCTGGTACTCAGCATCAATTAATTACAGATATTAGTTCTTCTAGTTTTAATATTAAACAAACAGAACCAAGTACAGACGGAGATGGAGTCGTTGATGTTTCTAATATAAATTATTTAATTTTAGAAAATGGTACTCATTATTTAGGTACTTCAACTTTAATAGAAGTGGGAACTCAAGAAATAGCTTCTGATTATGAAATAGTTAATTTTGATAATACTTTTACAGATCCGGCTGTTTTTGCTGAAACACAAACTGCCAACAACGACGAAGACATTTATGCTCGAGGAGATTATTTTACTACTGCTACGGCTACTATTCAGGTAGAAGATGCTTCGGGGGGTACTCCTTCTACTGATGAAACTGTAGCTTATTTAGTTATTGAACAAGGAACAGAAATTAATGAAAATTTTGAAGCAGATCTTAGTCCTAATGAAGTCACTCATAGTTTTTCTACTTATAGTTTTTCTAATTCTTATACAGAGCCTCCAATTGTTATTGCTTTTGATACTACAGAAGATGGTGGTGATCATTCTTATGCGATAATAGGAGATGTTTCTACTAGTCAGGTTCAATTAGCTGTAGAAGAAACAGCTATTCATGATGGGGCTCATACTACGGAAGAAGTTTCTTGGTTAGCTGTTCCAGAAGGAATTATCTATGGACGTCAATATGCTTCTAGTGAACCGACGGTTGTTTCTCCTTCTTCCGAAGAAAAAGGTCCTGCTCCAGTAGCTTATTGGTCTTTTGATGAGGGTTATGGCACTACTGCTTATGACAAAACTTCTAATTCAAATGACGGCACTATCACTGGCGCTACTTGGCAGACTGAAGACCAATGTATTGCTGGGAAGTGTTTATATTTTGATGGAGATGGGGATTATATTACCCTTAGTACTTTTACAGTTGAGAGGGCTGGAGGATCAGTTTGTTTTTGGTATAAATCTTTAGGTGATTATACTGCTAATTATGAGGATAGGGGAGTTATGATTTCTCAAAGGACATCAGGTTATAGACTAATTGCTTTGCGAGATAATGGTACAGCTTATCGTTTAGAATCAGAAGGTAATACTAATGGAGATTATATTTTGGCTACTAGTTATTTATATGAAAAGAATAAATGGCGACAATTATGTATGGTAGCTGATTCTAACACAGTTTATTCTTATTTAGATGGACAATTAATTGATACTGAGGTTGCTGATGATGATGTAAGTTTTAGTATGATTGGAGCAGGAGATTTTGATCATGCCGATCCTATTTATCATCAAACTTTTCATGGTTATTTAGATGAAATAAAGGTCTATCCCTATGCCCGCACTGAAGCTCAAATTTTAACTGACTACAGTGCTGGTTTAGCTGGAGTTAGTTCTGCTTCTGGAGTTAGTGTCGCTATGGGTGGCCAATCAAATAAATCTTTAAGTGATGGTTTAGTTGGTTATTGGAAAATGGATGAAGCTTCTGGGAATCTTATTGATGCTTCTGGTAATGGAAATACAGGTACACAAACAGGCACAACAGTTGTTGCTGGAAAATATGGAAATGGGAGAGATTTTAATGGTACTAGTGATTGGGTTGAAATCGATGATACATCAATAGGTTTAGAGGATGTTCTTTCATTTTCTACTTGGATTAAAACTGATGTTGATACAGCGGGGAGAGATGTCATTTTTTCTGTAAATAGTTCGGGCGACAGTTCAAATATTATCAGAGTACATAATATGAATGGTGTTATTGATATTGGTGATGGCGATATTACTGCAACAAAAACAATAAATGACGGAATATGGCATAATTTAATTTTAGTATTTGAAGGCACTACTACAAAAATTTATGTTGATGGTGTGCATGATATAACTGGAAGTAATTTAGAATTTAGAACTATTATAGATTCTGATCAAATAAGTTTTGGTCAAGAATGGGATGGTGTTTCAACTTCAGATTATTTTGATGGTTCTATCGATGAATCCCGAATTTATAACCGAGCTCTTTCTTCTCGCGAAGTTAAACAACTTTATGAATATGCTCCCGGTCCAGTAGCTTATTGGAATTTTGAAGAAAAGCAGGGGACTACAGCTTATGATCAATCTGGTAATGAAAATAATGGAACTTTAACTAATATGGATGCTGATACTGATTGGGTACCAGGTAAATATGGTTCTGCTTTAGATTTTGATGGAGATAATGATTTTATTCCAGTAAGTAGTAATACCTTACCTGTATCAGCAAAAACTATTAGTACTTGGGTTAAAATTTCTCCAGTAGATCAGGGTTCAGGTACGACTTATGATTATTTTATTTATTATGATTATGTTGATGCTAGCAATTATTATGTTTTGTATTTTAATGATGGAACTAATTTAAGATGGTTACATTCTAATGGTAATGCTATATGGTATACAATAGCTATGGATGATAATGAATGGCATCATGTAGCTTATACTTATGACGGGACGATACAAAAATTGTTTTTTGATGGAATAGAGGTAAGTAGTAATAGTGGTACAAACACTTTAGATGGTGGAACGCAAAGGATTGGTAATAGTGGAGGTACAAGTTGGTTAGGGCAAATTGATGAAGTTAAAATTTATAATTATGCCCGTACCCCGCGCCAAATCCTAGAGGATTATGGCACGGGGCAAGCCCAAAAGCATCCAGTTGGCTATTGGAAATTTGATGAAGGGTATGGGACTACTGCTTATGATTCAGGTCTTGGTGGTAATAATGGAACAATAACCGGTGCCGATTGGACTAATAGTGGAAAGATTGGGAAAACTTTGGATTTTAATGGGAGCAGTGATTATGTAGACCTAGGTTCTGACATTATTTTTTCTACAGAAGGCTGGTCAATAGGATTATGGTTTAATAGTAATTCTATTAACACGCTTCAAGATTTGATTAGTACTACTACTTCTAATAATTTAAGATGGTTTAATTTGTACAATTCAAAACTTGCATTATGGGATTATTCTAATGCTCAGTGGTATTACGGAAATACTATTTTATCAAGCAATACTTGGTATTATGCAAATTTAGTTTATGACGGAAGTGGTAATTATGAGATATTCCTCAACGGAATCTCTGATAGTTCTTGGGTTAATTTAGGAACAACGGACGACACTGGAGTTGTGAGATATATAGGGATGTTTAATGGTGGCTCAAGATATTTCACTGGCAAAATTGACGAAGTAAAAATTTTCAATTACGCCTTAACAGAAGACGAAATCCGTCAAGAATATAATCAAGGCAAGGCCATAGTTTTAGGCTCAACTGGCACAGAAAGTGATGGTACTACTCCGAGTAATTCTTCCGACCGTTCTTATTGCGTGCCAGGAAGTACAGATTCTTGCTCTCCACCTATTGCTGAATGGAAATTTGATGAAAGAACAGGAGATTATGCTTATGATACTTCCGAAAATAGTAATACTGGCACTTTAACTAATATGGAATCCACTGATTGGACTAGAGGTAAGATTGGTTCAGCTTTGGAATTTGATGGAGTGGAAGAATATATTCAATTTGGTGCTAGTCCTATTACTGGTACTTCTGCTTTTACTCTCGAGGCTTGGTTAAAGGCAGGTGATCATACAAATTATGGTGGTGCTGTTGCTTTTGGTACTTCAGCATCTACTCAAGTAGCTTGGTTAGGTTGGTGTGATACTGCTCAAGTAGGTGTTTCTGATTCTATGGGTGGTGGATTTTATGGAAGAAATTATGGTTCAGGAATAACTGATAATGACTATCATCATTTCGTCTTAACTTTCTCTGGTGGTGTAAGTGGGACAGCATTATTATATGTAGATGGAGTTCAGTCAGTAAGTGATACTTATACTCCCAATATTGGATCTACTGCAGTTTATATGGGTAAATATACTACTGGAACTGCCTATCCATATCATGGTTCAATTGACCAAGTCAAAATTTACGATTATGCCCGCACTCCAGCTCAAATTGCTTGGGATTATAATAAAGGCGCGCCAGTAGGCTATTGGTCTTTTGATGAAGGAGAGGGGACTACTGCTCATGATGAAACTGATAATTTAAACCACGGTACTTTAATTAATATGGATCCCGCTACTGATTGGCTCGACAGTACTAATTGTAAAAAAGGAAAGTGTATGGATTTTGATGGTACTGATGATTATGTAAGTGTCGTAGATCCTCCTAATGATAGTCTGGATTTTGGGACAGGAGATTTTAGTGCTTCTATTTGGTTTAAAACTTCGAATTGTAATGAAAATTTTGTTTATAAACGTTCAGGAAGTACAGGTTGGTTTTTGCATATAGATGGCTCATGTAAGCCATATGGATATATTGATAGTTTATTTACACAATATGTTAGTTCTACTGTAAATGATGGATTATGGCATCATTATGTAGCTGTGTTTGATAGAGATAGTAATTATTATGGTTATATCGATGGAAATCTTGAAAGAACCACAGATATTTCATCTAAATCGTCTACTAGTGTTAGTACGGCAACTAATTTTTTAGTGGGTAGTTATGGAGGAAGCTCTTATTTCAACGGTCTCATCGATGAAGTAAAAATTTATAATTATGCTTTAACCCCGTTACAAATTCAGCAGGATTACAATATGGGACAGAGTATATATTTTAAATAACTCCCTCACCCCCAAACCCCCTCTCCATCCGGCATTCGCCAGACAGAGAGGGGGCACACGCAAGGTGAGGGAGCTAGTAGATTTAAAAAACAATTCAACAATTTAACAATTTAACAATTTAGAACCCTTGCCAAATTAAAAACAAAGTATTAAAATATGATAACAGATAGATTAAAAACCAGCAGTTTTTCCATAGAAAATAGGCTTTTAAAAACAATATTTTTATGCTAAAATAAAGGCATATTTACATATAATTTAAAAATAAAGTTCCTCTTAGTTTAAATTTAAAGAGGACAAAAAGGATACAAAATTATGGACAAAAAAGTAACCGCAGATATCAAATCTGCCCCTCTAGCAGAAAACAAGCTAGAAAGTTTTAAAAAGAAAAAAGGTGGTTTTTTCCGATGGTTGATTGTTTTAATCATTGTAATTTTAATCATCTTAGCCGGTTTATATGCTGTTTCTAGAGTTACCAATTGGAATGTTTTAGGTATTGATAAAACTGGAGCTTCTGGTAAATACCAAGCTGTATTTTTATCTAACGGACAAGTTTACTTTGGACAAACCTCTCATGAAAATTCCGACACAGTAATTGTAAAAGATATTTATTATCTACAAGTTACTCGGGCTTTGCAACCAGCCACAGAAGGTCAGACCGAGCAGAGTGAATTGTCTTTAGTAAAATTAGGCAATGAATTACATGGTCCCGAAGATGAAATGAGAATTAATCATGACCACATTCTTTTTATTGAAGATTTAAAAGAAGACGGAAAAGTGGTTAGAGCTATTCAAAGATATGTAGAATCTCAAGAATCAGGAGAAGTTGCGGAATAAATTTTTTAGATTTATTTTTAAAACCGCCCCCCACTTTTTAAAAAAAGTGGGGGGCGGTTTTTTTGTCCCAAACATTCTCTCCTTACTTGTCCCGAGCAAACCATAAACCCGAACAAAGTGAGTGGTTTATGGGAAGTCGAGGGGCTAAGGGGGAGACACAGCCTTGCCTCGCCGAATCCGCCAACTGGCGGAGAAGGCGGGAGGGGTTAATTACCAGCCCCAAATGACAATCTAAGCCCAATGTGATAAAATGAGGGTAAGCAGATAAGTAAAAAGTTTAAAGTTATAAGCTAACCGCTGATAGCTGAAAGCTAATCCAATGTACATCATTCACGAACAAAAACAAAAATCTTATTTCTGGCTGACAGCAATTTATTTGTTTTCTTCTTTAATTTTATTATTATTGGCAATTAGTCCGCCGGGTTTGGGCTTGCCGCCATTGCCCTGGATTACCAGAATTATATTAGGCATTGTTTTTTTAGTGGATATATTTATTTTTAGAAGTTTTTATGAACTTAAATTTAAAATTACTAGTGAAGGTTTAGAATTTGGTTATGGTCTTTTTAAAACGAAAATAGCTAAAAATGATATTAAATCTATAATTATAGATACTTCTAAAGGAAATTTTTTTGGCTATGGAGTGCGTTTTAATAAACGCAGAATTATGGGTTATATTGCCAGAACCGGAAAGGGCTTAATGATTGAAACTGATAGAAATAAGAAATTTTTTGTAACCATGAGTGATCCCGAGCAAGCCCTGCAAATTATTAAGCAAAGCAATTATGTATCCCGTTAGATAAAATTAGTTTGTTTTTCTAATGGGGTAATATATAAAAATTTTAAAAGAGTTTCAGCCAGAAGCTGATCTCCTCCAGAGGCGGACTGCCTTTGGCATGTGGCGGAAAAAGTATAAACATTATTATAAATCCCTGCACCCAATTTAATAATTATAAAGTAAATCCTTCACTTTTATATTAAGAAAGGTGAGGGACAAAAAGAGAAACAATATTTTTAATTTGATAAACTAAATTCATTTCTCGCTTTAATTTTTTAATTTCGAAATTAGGCGAGGGGTAAATAATTATCTAACGGGATGTATCCCATTAGATAATATCTTAAATAATATCTAACGGGATGTACAGATTTAAGACATTAAAGGATTTTGATTTTAAGGGTAAAACTGTTTTATTAAGGGTAGATTTTAATTTGCCTATTGATCAGCAGGGTCAGATATTAAATAATTGGCGGATAAAAAAATCTTTAAAAACTATTAATTATCTTTTAGACCAAAATGTTAAGCTTATTATTGCCACTCATTTTGGTCGGCCCAATGGGGAAGTAATAGAAAAATTAAGAGTTGATAAAATTGCTCAAAATTTATCAGAAATTATTCAAAGGCCACTAAAAAAATTAAATGATATTTTAGGAGCCGGGGTTGAACAAGCTATTCAGGACATGGATTTTGGCGATATTATTATGTTGGAAAATATTCAGTTTAATAAAGGAGAAATTAATAATTCTGATGAGTATGCTCAAAAGCTGGCTTCTTATGCAGATATTTTTGTTTTTGATTGTTTTGGGCAAGCTCATCGTAATTATGCTTCCATTGCCGGCATTCAGAAGTTTATTCCTAGTTGTGCGGGTTTTTTAGTACAAGAGGAAGTAGAAAATTTAAACCGGGCCATAGAAAATCCTCCTCAGCCATTTTATGCTTTGATTGGAGGCATGAAGCCGGATAAAATAGGAGTGATAGAATTATTAATGGATAAAGTTGATAAATTTTTAATAGGCGGGGTTTTGGCTAATACATTTTTAAAAGCACAGGGTATTAATATTGGATTTTCTAAATTTGACCAAGAGACCCTGGAATTTGCTAAAAAAATTATTAAGACGCATGCAGATAAAATTATTTTGCCCGAAGACGTGGTAATAGCTAATGCATTTGATAGCCGAGCTAAATTTAAAATTATTGATATAAAGAACATTCCAATAGAAAAAATGATTTTAGATATTGGGCCCCAGACCATTACCAATTATGAAAGAATATTAACAGACGCTCAAACTATTATTTGGGCTGGTACTTTGGGGGTTTTTGAATGGGCTAATTTTGCCCAAGGTACTAATGCCATAGCCAATTTTATTTCTAATTTGAAAGCTGTTAAAATTATAGGAGGAGGGGACACAGCTAGTGCTATAGAAAATTTGGGTTTAGAAGAAAAAATGACCCATGTTTCTACGGGTGGAGGAGCGTCTTTGGAATTTTTATCTGGAAAGGAGCTCCCGGGTTTGAGGGCTTTAGAAGAAAATTATAAGAAGTATTAGTTACTGGTTAGATAATACATATTTAAAACCAAAAGTTATAAATTATAGAGAACAGGGAGCAAGAACGGGATTAATAAAAAATAATATGCGTAAGATAAAATTTCAGATAGGAGAATATTATCATGTTTACCCTGTTAAATAATTAAATTTTTAAATAGTATTGATAATTATATTATTTGGATTGAAAATTTAAATTTAACAGGGTGAATAATAGAGGAGTTGATAAAAGAAAGATTTTTATGGATGAAAGTGATTATTTAAGATTTTTAAATAGTATTAAAGAATTTAATAGTGAGTCTATTTATGTTCAAAGAGATTATGAAAAACGTAGGAGATCTGAAGCTCAGCTTCAGGTACCTGAAGCTGAGCTTCGATCAAGACCAAGGCTAGTAGAATTTATCTGTTATTGTCTAAATCCTAATCATTATCATTTTTTATTAAAACAGTTAGTAGATAGGGGTATAGAAAAATTTACCCCGTTACAAATCCGACAAGATCATAACCTGGGTAAAATTTTATACTTTAAATAATTTTAATTATATGCAATATGTTTATGTATTACAAAGTTTAAAAGATAATAATTTTTATACTGGCTGTACAGATAATTTAAATAAAAGATTAAAAAAACATAATAATAGTAAAGTTAAATCAACAAAAAATAGAAAACCATTAAAATTGATATATTATGAGGCGTGTGTTGATAAGGGAGATGCTTTTGCAAGAGAAAAATATTTAAAATCAGGAATGGGTAAAAGGTATATAAAAAATAGATTAAAAAGGTATTTATTAGATTTATAACGGGGTTTATGCATAAATTAGGGACTGGCTATACTAAATATTTTAATCAGAAGTACAATCGTTCCGGCTCTTTATTGGAAGGAAGATATAAGGCTATTTATGTTAAAGAAAATTCATATTTACTTTGGTTATCAGCTTATGTTAATGGAAATTCAGAAGTTCATCAGATTGCCCCGGCAAAAAATTATCCATGGAGTAGCTATATGGATTATTTAGATAAAAGGAATGATAATATTTGTAATAAACCCACACATTTTCTGAAATGTGAGGATAAAGAAAAAGTTTTAGAACAATTTACCAATATACAAGATTATAAAGATTTTGTGCAAATAGTTATCCAGGAAGCAAAAGCTGGAAAAGAAGAAAGGAAAAGATATATTTTAGAATAATTATTAAAGCTCCGCGACTTAGTTTTCTTCAGTTCCTTTGGCAACTAAGTCACGGATTTCTCGAAACTTCGACCATTTAACAATTTAACCATTCAACAATTCAACAATTTAACAATTTAACAATTTAAAGCCATGCCAAAAATAGATAAAATAATCGGTCGAGAAATTTTAGATTCTCGTGGCAATCCTACCATCAGTGCTACTGTTTTTTTAGATGATGATAGATATTATTTTGCTTCTACGCCTTCTGGGGCTTCTACCGGCAGTTCAGAAGCCAAAGAATTAAGAGACGGGGATAGTAATAGATATAATGGCCAGGGAGTTTTAAATGCCGTCAATAATATTAATTCTGAAATTAATAATCTCTTGCAGGGAAAGGATATTTCTGACCCCTTAATAATTGATAAAAAATTAATAGAATTGGATGGTACTGATAATAAAAGTAATTTAGGAGCCAATGCTATTATAGCCGTATCTATGGCTGTTAATAAGGCCTGTGCTGGAGCGAATAATTTACCCCTTTATAAATTTATTAATCAATATTATCAGTTTTCTACCAGCCCCAGTTTGCCCGTTCCTTTAGTTAATATTTTTAATGGCGGCAAGCATGCTGATACTAATTTGGATTTTCAGGAGTTATGGATTATACCGGAAAAATTTAATAGTTTTAAAGAACGCCTAAGAGCTAGCTCAGAAATTTTTCATAAATTTGGAGAAGTATTATCCCAGGGCGGTTATGATACTGATATTGGCAATGAAGGTGGTTATGCTCCGGATTTAAAGCAAACAGATGATGCTTGGGACATGATTTTAGAAGCTATTAAGCAAACTATTTATATAGAAAAAGTAAAATTAGGTTTAGATGCAGGGGCCTCTACATTTTATAATCAGCATTCTCGCAAATATCAAATTAAATTAGAACAAAAGAATTTAAGCGCCACAGAAATGATAAATTATTATATTGATTGGCTCAAAAAATATCCACTCGCTTATTTTGAAGACCCCTTAGATGAAGAGGACTGGGAGCACTGGGTAGAATTTAAAAAGGCTCTACAGACAATTGACAAAAATATTTTATTAATTGGAGACGATCTTTTTACTACTAATGTACGGCGTTTGAAAAAGGGGATTGATTTACAGTCAGCTAATGCTATTATTATCAAGCCAAATCAAATCGGCACTATTCAAGAAACTATTGATTGTATTAAATTAGCTCAAGACAATAAGATGGCTATTATTGTCTCTCATAGAAGCGGGGAGACATGTGATGATTTTATTGCTGATTTAGCTGTGGGATGCGCAGCAGAACATATTAAAACTGGTTCTATTTGTAGGGGTGAAAGGATTTGTAAGTATAATCGTTTATTGAATATTGAAGATGAATTATTATGATACCAATAACACGATGCCAACCCGCCTTAATTTTATGGCTTTATAAAATTATGGCGGTTAGGCGCTAGGTGCTAAGACACCATGGAGACCTAATGACTAATGACTAAACACATATGAAAATAAAAAAATGCATATTGATTATTTTAGATGGTTGGGGCCTGACAGTTCCTTCGGCAGGCAATGCTATTAGTTTAGCATCTACTCCTAATTATAATAGTTTTTTAAAAAAATACCCGCATACTGAATTAATAGCCCATGGATTACAAGTAGGACTGCTCAAAGATCAGGATGGAAATTCGGAAGCCGGGCATATGAATATTGGAGCTGGTCGGACTGTATTGCAGGACGATATTTATATTAATAGGGCTATTAAAGATGGTTTATTTGATAAAAACCTGGCTTTTTTGGAAGCTATTAACCATGTCCAGAAAAATAAATCCAATCTTCATTTAGTAGGGCTTTTAAGTGGAATCCAAAGTGCTCATGTTAATCCAGAACATTTAGATTCTTTATTAAATTTATTAGAAAAAAAAGCTGTAAAAAATATTTATTTACATCTTTTTACGGATGGTCGAGATTCTTCTCAACATGCTAGCATAAATTTTTTAAAGGATTTAAAAGACAATTTTAAAAATGGAGAAAAAATAGCTACTATTATGGGTAGATTTTATGCCATGGATAGAAATAAAAATTGGTCTCGGACAAAAAGAGCCTATGAGGCGATGACAGCAGGCAGGGGTTTAAAGGTTGAGTCACCAGAACAGGCCATAGTTCAGGCCTATAACAGGAAAGAATCAGATGAGTTTATTAAGCCTACGGTAATTACTAAAAAAGGGCAACCCATTACTAAAATAAAAGATGATGATGCAATTATATTTTTTAATTTAAGGTCTGATAGAGCCAGACAATTAACCAAGCTTTTTGTACAAAGAGATCTTTATGACCGTAATAAAAATTGTAAGATAAATAGAAAAAAATTAAAGAATATCAAATTTGTTTCTATGACTGATTTTGGTCCGGATTTAGACGGCATTTTATCCGCGTTTCCTTCCAGAGATATCGAAGATACCCTGCCAATGCGATTAAAAGATTATAAACAATTGTACATTTCTGAAAGTGAAAAATATGCCCACATAACCTATTTTTTTAATGGTGGTTATAAAGACCCAGTGGCTGGTGAAAATAGGGAAATGATTCCTTCTCCCCATGTTCATTCTTATGCCCAAAAGCCGGAAATGAATTCTAAAATTTTAACTAAAAAAATTATTAATTATATTAATAAAGATAAATATGATTTTATAGTAGTTAATTTTCCTAATCCAGATATGGTTGGCCATACTGGAGATTTAAAGGCCGGCATTAAGGCCATAGAAGCCATGGATTATTCTTTGGGTTTAATATATAAAGCTATTCAGAAAAAAAAGGACCTTGTAATGATAATTACTGCTGACCATGGTAATATTGAGGAAATGATTAATTTAAAAACAGGAGAAGTTGATACTAAACATTCCTGTGCCCCAGTACCCTTTATTTTAATACATGCAGATTTTAAAAAGAAAAGATTGCTCAAAGGTAAATTAGGAGATATTGCCCCCACAATTTTAGATATTTTTGGTCTAAAAAAGCCACGTTTAATGACTGGTCAAACTTTATTGAAAAAATAATTAAGCGATACTAATTTACCCTGTTAAATAAGGAATTATCAATTTCAACCTGTTAAATAGTATTTTGAAAAAATAATTTAACAGGGTAAATTCGTATATTAGCATCGAATATTAGTATATTATGATTGATAGACCAAAGCCATTATGTTTGATTATTATTAGCGGCTTAAATTTAGATTATTTATCTTCTTATTTTTTTTATTTACAAAGTTTAGTTCAGAGCTATCCTTTTTTAGTTTTGAAGTCAAATTATGCTTCTCGAGAAAATCTGTTTAAAAATTATTTAGACATGGGTAGAGGAAATCAAGAAAATAACATTCCCTTGGCTCAAGTTATTAGCGATGCCGATTTAAGTCAATTACACTTAGCCGCTGTTAATTCTTATTCATATATAAGTTATTATTTTAATGGTCAGAAAAGAACAAAGCATAAAAAAGAGGACTGGTTTAAATTAAGTAATAATTTAATACTAGACAATTTTTTTACACATAATACAAAAAAAATAACCAAACAGGCAATTAAAGAAATTGGTCGTGCTTATTATGATTTTATGCTTATAAATTATGACGATCTTTTAGATGCTTCTGATAATCTTAAAAATATTTCTGAAAGAATAGATAAAGATATTAAAAAATTAGTAGAAATTGTATTGTCTTATAATGGAGCACTTTTAATTACTGCGGATAGGGGGTTTGATCAGAAGAAAAATTTAGTGCCTTTGTTTTTAATTAATAAGTCGTGGCGAAATAAGAGCTTTATAGATTTTAATTATAAGAAAAATTTAAAAGATCAAGAACTGAGCGGTGAAATTAATCAGCTTTATCCAACAATTTTAAAAATTTTAGGACTTTCTATTCCCGATTCAGTAAAAATTAAATCTTTAATATAATAAAAATATTGAACACAATAATTGTTCGGCTTCATTTTACTCCGTAAAACTATGGCGGGACTAAGGGGAGATTAAGCATGCCTGCCGTAGCTTCAGCGAAGGCAGGAGGGGTTAAAAAAATAAAAGCCGATAATTAATCGACAATAATAAAAAAATTAGTTTAAAGTTTGTTTTGCTATTTCGTTTATATTATCTGAAATAATAAGAACCCTAAAACTATTCCAATTATAGTTCCTACTAGAACTTCAGGCAGGGTATGAGAAATTCTTTCATTTAAAGTTTTATACTTATATTCAAATTCATCGGGCAAATCAATAATTAATTTATTAATAGTTTTACTATGTTCAGTCAAATAAGCTCTGAATCCAATAGCATCGGTAATTACTATAATTGCTAAAATTAAACTAATCGCAAAACTAGCCGAGTACCAGCCCTGGCTGAGCCCAATCACTGTAGCCAAAGAAGACACTAAAGCACTATGAGCAGAGGGCATGCCTCCATAAGCGGTAATATTTTTCCAAGACCAGGAGCCCCTAATCATTTCAATTAATGGTTTGAAAATAAATTGGCAGCTTATAGCACTTAAAAGAGGGATAAGAATTAATTTCATAATTTTGATATTATATACGGATTATAATATAATTATAAGATGAAATTAAAAAATATACAATGATGATTTATTTACATACTATAATTTTAGCCATAACTCAGGCCCTAACTGAGTTTTTACCAGTTTCCAGCTCTGGGCATTTAATAATTATTCACAATTTAATTCATTATAATATTTTGAATAATTTAAGCTTTGATGTTTTTTTACATGGTGGGAGCTTATTGGCTATTATTATTTATTTTTTTTCAGACATAATTAAGATAGGTAAAAATTTTGTAGTTGATTTGAAAAATAAAAATTTTCAACATGATTATTTGTTATTTATAATTATTGCCATTTTGCCCGCTGTCATGGTGGGTTATTTTTTGGAAGATTTTATAGAAAAATTGAGAGAACCCTTAATAGTTGCCGGGGCTTTAATATTGGGCTCTATTATTTTTGTTTTAACAGAAAGATTTTTTAAGGCAAGCAAGGGTTTAAAAAATTTGAATTTTAAAGATAGTATTATAATTGGATTAATGCAGTGTTTGGCTTTTATTCCAGGAATATCTCGGAGCGGTATTACTATTGTAGGAGGAATGCATAGAGGCCTAAGTCGTCGAGCAGCTGCTAAATTTTCTTTTTTAATGGCCATACCTTTGCTTTTAGGCGCCTTTATAAAAAAAATAATTGATATTTCGTTTTTAGATATCAATTATTTAAAGATATATATTTTGGGTTTTTTGATTTCTTTTATTTTTAGTTTATTGGCTATTAAAGTATTAATGAAGCTTTTAAAGAATAAATATGGTTTATATGGTTTTGCGGTTTATCGTCTTATTATTGCAATTATGATTTTGATTTTTTTAAGCTAAATTATTAGTTTCTAATCTATATTGTAATTTATTTCCAGGACTCATATATAAGATAAGATTTTCTGAAATATGGTTGCCGATTGTTTTTTGAATAGACATAGGCATATCAGCTGGGCGGCCGAATATTTGGACAATAATATTTTTATAAACAGCAATGCCGGTTTCTAAATAATTTTCATTAAGTAAATTTTCTTGATGGCTAGGAGAATTCATCCAAGCCAGAATAATATTATCATTATTTTTAAAATTAGTAGCTAAATTTTCTCCAACAAAAGAATATTCATAATTAGTTTCTTTTATCCAATAAGAAAATGTTTTTTGGCCATTTTTGGACTCATGGTCAAAATAATTATTTTTATATAAGTATTTGGCTTTATTAATAGCCGCTTGAGCGAGCTGATTATTAATAATTAGAGGATGGATATTATTTTCCGTTCTTTTTTGATTAATAAGTTTAAATATAGCTATTTCTGATATTAAGGGTTCAGCTAGAGCTGTTTTAAAATTAAAAAATACTATCTGTATTATAAATAAAGAGAGGACTAGGGTTTGAATTATTTTTCGACGGTTTTTTATCATAGGATATAAAAAAAGTACTTTACAAAATCAAAGTACCTTATAATATATAGTTAAAAAAGTCAAATATTTAATTGTGTTTTTACCCTGACTTTCATCTAAGGCAATTTTGATTTTGGTTTTTGGTAAGTTTTTAACTTACTGTTTCAGTATAGCATATCTAAATGGCTTTGTCAATAGAGGAAAAGGTACATTCAACATTGAAGTGCAACACCTGTCATATTATAGAACACCTCATAAGGTGTTTTCCAACCAAGTCTTTTTCTTGGTCTGGAGTTTAATAAATATTCAA